>Ga0102590_1000092_pt1 | contig 256195 bp, 231 predicted proteins | sample AraplaMF_Col_mMF_FD_76859 | JGI IMG/M metagenome (GOLD analysis project Ga0102590, IMG submission 76859) | Arabidopsis root microbial communities from the University of North Carolina, USA - plate scrape MF_Col_mMF | ecosystem: Host-associated > Plants > Roots > Endosphere | place: USA... | reverse complement strand
GGGCATGTTGTAGATCTTGATCGAGGTGTCGGTCTCGCCGTGCTGGAAGTAGGACTCCCAGTTCCAGCTCTTGCCGAACAGGTCGAACGAGCCGTCGCCACCGACGACATAGCGGCGCATGGTGCGCGTCAGGAACATCTGCTGGTCGACCGGGATGTTCGCCCACTGGCCGGCATAGGCGATGTTGTTGCTCGGATAGGCCGCCAAGCACGCTGCCTGGGTTGCCGCCGCCGTCAGGCCCGCGCCGAACAGCTGGGTCGAAGGCAGATAGGCGTTGTCGCAATGCAGGGTGCCGCTCTTGTCCGAGTTGCCCTGCGCCGGGGTGTTCTGGGTACGGCTGACGCCGTAGGTCAGGGTGGCGTAGATTTCGGTCGAGGGCGTCAGGTCATAGGACAGACGCGCATACAGATTGCCGCGGGTCAGCGGGTCATACAGGCCCTGGGTGAATTCGCGAGTCGAAGACTGATCGCCCGGATCGGCAGCGGTGCCGATACAGGTGTTGTTGATCGAATTCTGCAGCGCTCCGTTGGCGCCCACATAACAGGCGCCGGCCAGATCGAACGGCTGGGCCACACCATTGTTGAAGGTATTGTAGGCCTTGGGGCCTGACAGGATCATGCCGTAGGCGGCATTCTGGGTCGGCTGGATCAGATTGTAATACGAGGTGTAGGGCTGGCCCGCGGGCGTGGCAGCAAAGCTGGCATAGGTTGCCTGACCCGACAGGCGGTTCAGGGTGCGGCCGCCGATGTTCTCGGCCATCGCACCATGCTGGGTCGTGACAGGGAAGCGCGGCAGCAGGCCATCGCTGTAGGAATATTCGCCCGCCACTTCGAAGTGGGCACGGCCGCCGGCGAAGGAGGTACCGGCAGCAGCCTGGAACAGAGCGTTGCCCATGTCGCCATAGGTCGACAGACCCGCCATGGCGTTCATCTTGAAGCCTTCAAACTTCTTGTCGGTGACGAAGTTCACCACGCCGGCCACGGCGTCCGAGCCCCAGGAGGCCGACGCACCGCCGGTCACAACGTCAACGCGCTGGATCAGCATCTGCGGCATCTGGCTGACGTCGACGACGCCGTTGAAGTTACCGCCAACGACGCGCTGGCTGTCCATCAGGACCAGGGTACGCAGCGGGGACAGACCGCGCAGACCCAGCGCCGACAGACCGATCAGGCCGGTGGTGGTGGAGCCGGTGTTGTAGCCCACGCCGGTCGAGCCCTGCAGGGCCGGCAGCTGGGTGATGGCGTCGAAGACGTTGGGCTTGGCCTGCGCTTCAAGATCCGCCGAACTCACGACGGTCGTCGGCGTCGGTGCGTCGAAACCCGCGCTCTGCAAGCGGGTCGAGGAGACAGTGACCTGCTCGACGCCTTCCTGCGCCAGAGCGGCGCCGGCGCTGAGCGCAACAATCGCGGCGCCGCCGATCAGGCGCACGCGCGTCTTCGTCAAACCATAATTCATCAGAAACTTCCCCCTGGGTGATGTTGTGCCGGCTGACCCGGCTGCGGGGAAATTGGTCGCTGATGGCCACGCGCGGTATACAGACCTTGGTCCTATGGACCTTTGTCCATCGACCTCCTGTAACCATCACGGACATCAACATCTTCAGAAACGGCGTCCGGGCGCGCACGCACAAGCATGGCCCTCGTCAAGGACAAGGAATGAAATCGCCCCGCAAATCCGGGATTTTCGATCGTGAGACTCGCATGACCACCGACTTGGATGCGCTGCGCATCGACCGCGGCATGAAACGAAAGATGAAAGTCCGCTTAGAAAGCGTGGTGCGCGAAAATTGCCACACTAGTGGGAATTGTCGGGGCCCGCTACTTCACCGGCCAAGATGATCGCCTGCGTGCGACTGGAAACACCAAGCTTGCGATACATCGCGGTGGTGTAGGCCTTCACAGTTTTCTCGGTGATTCCCATTTCGAAGGCGATCTGCTTGTTGCGCAGGCCACGCAGCAATCCATCCAGAATCCGGCGTTGTGCGGGCGACAAGGATTCCAGCGGGTTCTGCTGTGCCGCTTCGAGCGGAACGTCGCCGCCTCCATCTTCGAGAGCACCCCGCAAGACGCGCAGGACATCCGGGCCGGTCGCGGCGCGGGGCAATATGGCCGTGGCGCCAGCCGCGATGGTGCGGTCGTTGCATTGCCCCGAAGGCGGGACAAACGCGACAATGGGCGTGGCGTCAGAGTGGCTTTTCAAGTCGGTCAGATCAGCCAGGTCGTTGCGATCGGCCGGACCAACATCGACTAGGATGAGCGCCACATCGGGCACATTCGCCAACAACGCCTTGGCCTGGACGATGCCGTCCGCTTCGCAGACCTCGCCGATCCGCGCCTCTTCCAGCACCTGCCGCAATCCCCGCCGGAATATCGGATATCCGTCCACCAGCAGTACGCGGCTCATGCTCCCCCCTGATCGCGCGGCCGCCCCCGGGCACGCGAATGGCGGGTTGCAGGCTAGGGCTGCCGGTTAAAGCGGGGGCACGATCCATATTAAATTCCACTTAGGCAATTTTCGTATTCGCCGGCGTTCCCAGCGTGACGGTTTCCTAAGGGCATTTTCATGTGGACCTCAGAGCCTCCTCATTTGCCCGCCTTACGGTGCAAACGAGGCAAATCGCACGCACACCGTGAAGCTCCGCCCCGAAGACACAACATCCGAACGTCAGCTGGTTATGGCCATGGTCGCAAGCGGGCGCTTCATCGCGCTGCGGGAGCTGGTGCGCTGGCGCAGCGATGGCCTGTTGCCGCCGCTGGCGAGCACGGGATCAGGCAATGGCCGCTGCTATTACTGGCGCGAGCCCGACATCCTGATTCAGGCGCAGACCGCCTATGACGCACTGAACCGATATGGCCGTGTCGATGCAGCACTTATCGCCTTGTGGCTCGGCGGTTTCGCCGTGCCGCTGCCGCGCCTGCGGCGGGCCTGGCTGCACAGCCGCAAGACCCGCAAGGCCACCGCCATTCGCCAAGCATCCGCACCGAAGCGCGCTCCCACCGATCTGGCGTCGGCCCTGCAGCAGGCGTCTCTCGGCATCGCGGCAGCGTTTGCGCCAGACGCCCACAGCAATGCCGGCCTGAAATACCTGGAAGCCGCGAGCCTGCGCCTGGGCTTGGTAGACACCACCGCAACCCGCCAACACTGGCTGCTCGCACAGTCAACCGTCGCCAGCCTCGCGGACAGCGCGCTGTTGCAACAAGCCAGCGATGAAGAGCTTCTGCGCGCGCAGCATATTGCGGGTCAGGGCCTGGACTTCGTCTGGCAGCACAGCAGCACCGATGACCGGGCCGACATTGTGAACGCGCTGGGTGAAACCGTTTTCCTGTACGCCCTGGCGATGATCTGCTCAGGGCAGGAAATCGTGCTGGAGGGCGCGCTGCACTGGATGACGGCACGCCGCCCTGCCCGTTCCTATAACCATGACACGCCGCTTCAACTTCGGGCTTAAAAAAGCCGGCGCCAAACGGCGCCGGCCCTCTTCATATCGCCATATTTACCGCGAGACCTTCAGGGTCTTGGCCCAGGAAGCCTCGATCTGCTTGACCACGCTGTCCGGCAGCGGAACGTATTCCAGCTTCTTGGCGTCTTCCTGGCCGCTCTTCAGCGCCCAGTCGAGGAACTTCAGCACCGGCTTGTTCTTGTCGGCCGGATAGTCCGCGCGCATCAGCATGTAGGTTGCAGCCGTGATCGGCCAGCTGGCAGCACCCGGCTGGTTGGTCAGGATTTCGTAGAAGTCTTGCACCTTGGTGAAGTCGGCATTCGATGCGGCTGCCTGGAAGGCTTCCATAGTCGGCTTCACGCGCTTGCCGGCGGCGTTCATCATGTCGGTCCACACCAGGTTGGACTGCTTGGCATAGGCATACTCGACATAGCCGATTGAGCCTGCCGCTTGCTGCACGTTCGCCGCGACGCCGGCATTGCCCTTGCCGCCAACGCCCGTCGGCCATTCGACCGAAGTGTCCGCGCCGACCTTGCTGGCCCATTCCGCATTCACCTTGCCCAGATAGTTGGCGAAGTTGAAAGTCGTGCCCGATCCGTCGGCGCGGTGCACCACCAGCATCGCGGTCGATGGCAGGTTCAGCTTGGGGTTCAGCGCCTTAATCGCCGGGTCGTTCCAACGGGTGATTTCGCCCATGTAGATCTTGGCCAGCACCGTGCCGTTCAGCACCATGTCACCGGGCTTGATGCCGGGCAAGTTCACGATCGGCACGATCGAGATCACCACCTGCGGAAACTGCACCAGCTGGTTGGCGGCCAGCTCGGCATGCTGCAGCGGCTTGTCGGAATTGGCGAAGTCGACCGTCTTGGATTCGATCTGCTTGATGCCGCCGCCCGAACCGATCGCCTGATAGTTGATCTGGTCACCGCCACCCTGCGCATATTTCGCCGCCCACACCTGCAACACCGGATAGATGGCGGTGCCGCCGGCGCCGGTCAGCGACGCGGCATTGGCGCCCACAATCGCCAGCGCCATCGCGGCAGCGGAGAGCATCAGCAACTTGGTCTTCATGGAAACCCCTTTCTCACGCGCAACCATCTGCGCTGCCGTGGCGATAGAGGGGGAATGTTGCGGTACCATGACAACACGAACTGCATTTCATGTTCGCGGGCGAATACTTCTTCAGGGAATGAAAGCCGAATAAATACTGCATTAAAATTCACTTATAAAAGCGCGCCGTTGCAAAACTGTCGTGCAGCAGAACTACCCCGTGCGCGCGGCTGCTGTTGGCCGCTGAGTGGGAATGGGACTTGATCCAAATGAAAATGAAATTTCTGGCTCGCGCCGCTGGCGCGACAATCGCGATGCTGGCCGCGAGCCCCGCCTTTGCAGACGCCACCATGGAGCTTGGCCGCACCACGCTGACTTGGGGTGGTTTCCTGGCGATGGAAGGCGTCTATCGCTCGCGCAGCGAAACCGCTGACATCGGCTCCAGCTACAACGGCGTGCCGTTCGCCAACCAACCGACGGCGCACATGGATGAACTGCGCGCCACCGCGCGCCAGAGCCGCCTGAGCCTCTTGGCACAGGGCGATGTCGATTCCACCACGCACCTGACCGGCTATTACGAAATGGACTTCCTGGGTGGCGCGCAGACCGCGAATTCCAACGAATCCAACTCGTTCAACCTGCGCATTCGCAACATCTACGGCACAATCGACTGGGACAGCCTCGGCCTGGAACTGCTGGCCGGCCAGAGCTGGTCGCTCGCAACCCTGAACAGCAAGGGCATCACGCCGCGCAATGAAGTGGTCCCCGCCACCATCGAAGCGCAGTATGTCGTGGGCTTTAATTGGGCGCGCCAGCCCCAGATCCGTGTCGTCAAGAACTGGAACCACGAGTTCTGGGCGGCCGTGTCGGTGGAAAATCCCCAGACCACCTTTGCCGGAAACTCCGCTGCCGCCGCCGGCGTCAGCGTCACCTCGGTTCACACCGGAGGTTCGCTGCTGAACAATACCAACAACTTCTCGCTGAACCACATTCCCGACGTGATCGGCAAGCTGGCCTGGGAACCCATGATCGGCGGTTCGCAGCCACTGCACATGGAAGTCTATGGCATGTATCGCAACTTCTATGACCGCATCAACGTGGCGACCGGCAACGCGCTGGGCCTGCCCGTGGGCATCCACAACGGCAATTCCGATGGTGGCGGTGTGGGCGGCAGCATCACCTGGCAGGCGATTCCCAAAACGCTGGATTTGCAGGCCACCGCGCTGACCGGTTCGGGCATCGGCCGCTATGGCTCGGGCCAGTTGCCCGACGTGACGCTGCGTCCCGACGGCAACTTCGCGCCGGTGCAGGAAACCAGCTTCATGGCCGGTGCGACTTTTCACGCCAATCCGATGCTGGATATCTATGGCTATGCCGGCCAGGAAGCGCAGCAGCGCAAGACCTTCGTGACTGGCGCCGTCACTACGGGGCTTGGCAACCCGGGTCTGAACCTCAGCGGCTGTCTGGTTGAAGGCGGCGCCTGCTCACCCAATCTGGAAAGCGAAAACCAGGCCACGGTCGGCCTTTGGTGGAAGGCATATCAGGGCAAGTTCGGCAGCTTCCGTTTCGGCGCCCAGTACTCCTACACCCACCTCACCGCATTCTCGGGCGTGGGCGGCGTAAAGCCGACCACCGACGACAACATGGTGTTCACCTCGATCCGCTACTACCCGTTCTAGGCCTCGGCTTCAGACGCACCGACGGCCGCCGCAACATTCGCGGCGGCCGTTGTGCTTTGGGCCAGCGGGATTTCCACCCGGAACACGCTGCCGAAACCCGGCACGCTGCGCAATTCGACACCACCACCATGCGCGTGGCAGATGGATTTGACGATGGCCAGACCCAGGCCCGCGCCATGCTCACCGCGGTCAGGTGTCACCCGATAGAAGCGGTCAAAGACCTTTCCCTGGTGCGCCAGGTCGATGCCGATGCCGGTATCTTCCACCGTGAAGAAACCGTTCTCACCATGTACGCCGACATCGACAGTTACCTTGCCGCCGCAGGGCGTGTACTTGATGGCATTGTCGATCAGATTGACCAGAACCTGCTTCAAACGCTCCCGATCGCCGGCCACGATCACCGCTGCACCGGTTGGGCGCGATAGCGCAATATGCTTTTCATCGGCCAGCAGATTGATCTGGTCGATGGTTTCCAGCGCCAACGCGGACAGGTCGACGGGCGCGTGGGCCCGCTTGCCCCACAGACTTTCCATGCGCGAGAGGGTGATCAGGCTATCCACGATACCAGACAGCCGGGTCATTTCTTCCAGCGCATTGGCGACCGCCTGATCCACGTCAGCATTTTCGCGCGCGGTGGCGGCCACCAATTCCAGCTCACCACGAATGATGGTCAGCGGTGTGCGCAGTTCGTGCGCCGCATCGGCCGAGAAGCGGCTGACATGCGAATAGGCACTGTCCAGCCGGTCCAGCATCCGGTTCAGCGCCATGCCAAGGGCCTCGATGCGCGGTTCGGTGCCCACTAGCGGCAAGCGGTTGTGCGGACTGTTGAAGGTATAGGTTTCCGCAGCGTTGATCATCACCTCTACCGGCTTCAGCGCCTGGCGCATCAGCAGATAGCCGGCCAGCGCCGCCAACAGCAGCAGCACCGGCAAGCCGACAAACAGCGATGTCGCCAGTTGGTTCTGCACGGTGCGGGCGAAAAGATCGGATTGTCCCGTTTCAATAATGAAGGCGTTGCCCCGCGCATCACGGAACGCAGCCGCATGCAACAGCAGGTTTCCAAAGCGCCGGGCGCCGCGCTGCGGGTTCAGTTCTGGAATCGCCAACGGGTCGAAGCCGTGATTTTCCGGTTCGCCGGACGCGAACAGGATCTGCTTGCCTTTGCGGATGCGGATAAAGCGGTCCAGCGGCGCCGGCGAGAAGCGGCGATTGATGATGTCGGCCAGCCGTGCAGGCTGGTCCAATGTATTCTGCGAGCTGTTCCAGATCTCGCCGGCGCGGTTCTGCAGCGTGTTCGCGATGGTTTCGCGCGTATAGTGCTTGAAGCTGAGCACCGTAAAGGCCAGGAACCCGCCACCCAGCATCACCAGCAGCAGGCAATACAGGAACACCAGCCGCGAGGTGATCGAGCGGAAGATCATTGCGCGCGTTCGGTATCGAGCATGTAACCCAGGCCGCGTACCGTGCGGATCAGTTTCTGGCTGTGCCCCTCGTCTACCTTGCGGCGCAGGTGACCAATGTAGACATCAACGATGTTGGTCAGGCCTTCAAAGGACTGATCCCAGATCTTTTCCACGATCATGCTGCGCGACAGCACGCGACCCGGATGCAGGAAAAGGTATTCCAGCAAGGAATATTCCTTGGGGCTCAGTTCAATGCGCTTGCCGGCGCGCTTGACCTGGCGGGTCAGGCGGTTGATCTCCAGGTCGCGCGCCTTCAGCACATTTTCCTGCAACACGGGGCCGCGGCGCAGCAGCGCCTGCACCCGGATCGACAGCTCCGCCATCGCCACGGGTTTGACGACATAGTCGTCGGCGCCGGCCTGGAAATTTTCCACCTTGCTTTCCAGCTCGCTGCGCGCGGTCAGCACCAGCACGGGCATGGTATGCCCGCTTTCCCGCAGGCGCCGGATCAGGCTGTTGCCCGTGCCATCAGGCAACTGCAGATCGAGGATCACCATGTCGTAGTGATAGCTCTTCAGGTAATCGACCGCGTCAGCCGCGGTGCCTACACCGTCGACCGTATAGCCCTCGCTCTTCAGGCTGCGCTGCAGGATATCCAGGAACTTCTTTTCGTCTTCGACGATCAGGATACGCATTATTATATGCCGCCTTTCGCGGCCTGCCCGGCCGCCAGAGAACCCTTTTCGGGCGGAAAATTCCTCTTAAAACTGTCACATATGACGATGTGTCACGCTGGTCGCCTCCCGGTGTTCTCAGCCATCCCGGGGACTTCCCGGGCCGACCAGCCTCCACCGATGGCCTTGATCAGCCCGACACTGGCCTGAAGCCGGCGGGTCTTGAGGGTTAATTCCGCCTGTTGTGCCTGAAGCGCCGTGGTCTGCGCCACCACCACATCCAGGAAGCCCAGCGCGCCGTTGCGATACAGCGCCAGCGCCAAGTCCTGGGTCTTGATCGCCGCCGCAACCGACCGGCGCTTGGCGGCGGCAGCTTCGGCCAGCCGGTTCAACAGCGCTAGGTTATCTTCCACCTCTTGGAAGGCTTTCAGCACCGCGCCGCGATAGGCTGCAGCAGCGCTGCTATTGGCGGCCTTCGCCACCGCCAGCTGGCCCTCATGGCGGCCATTGTCGAACAGGGTCAGCGCCATGCTTGGGCCCAAAGCCCAATAAGCATTGGGTGCCGCGAACAAGGCGTTGCTGCCGGTATTCATGAAGCCGCCCAGCGCCGACAGCGAAATGTCGGGGAAGAATGCGGCGCGCGCCACGCCGATGCCGGCATTGGTGGCTGCGACCGTGCGTTCGGCCGCGGCGACGTCTGGGCGGCGTTCCAGCAAGGTCGCGGGCATGGCGGTGGGCACATTGGGCACCGCGAAATCCACCAGCTTGGTTTCGACCGAGAAAGTAGAGGCCGGCTCACCTACCAGGCTGGCGATGGCGTGCTCCATCAGGGCACGGCGGCCAAGCACATCGGCCAGTTGCGCCTGAGCATCGGCAAGCAGCGCCTGGGCGCGGCCGACATCCAGGCCGGAGGCAATGCCCTTGTCGTGGCGATAGTTGGTGAGGTCGAACGCCTTCTGGTAGATCCCAATGGCGTTGCGCAGCAGCTTCGCCTGTGCATCCAGTTCGCGCAGCGACAGATAGTTGTCCGCCAGCTGCGCCTGCAGCGACAGCTTCACGCCTTCCATGTCGGCAAACGTCGCCTGGGCTTGCGCCTCCCCCGCCTTGACGCTGTTGCGGATCCGGCCCCACAAATCCAGGTCCCAGCTGATCGCGCCCGCCACGGCATTGTCGCCATAGTAAGTCGGCTGGCTCGCGCTGCGCAGCGGCCGGTTGGCGGACTGCTTGTCGGTCGAAGCGTGGCCGCCGATGCCGATGCTCGGCAGGATCGAGGATTGCGCCTGTTCCAGATAGCCCTGCGCCGCGTCATAGCGCGCCTGCGCTTGCGCCAAAGTCGGATTGTCGGTGGCGATGCGATCTTCCAATCCGTTGAGAGTCACATCACCATACACCGTCCACCAGGCCTGGCGCGGCAGCGCTGTCTGCGCGGTCGCCTGCACCCAGGGGCCCGTCTCCTTATATGTCGCGACAGGCGGTGTGGGCGGCACTTGATAGTCGGGCGCGAGATCGCAGCCCGTCAGCGTCAGCGTCAACGCCGCCAGCAGCGCAAACCTAATCCGCATGCGCCACTCGCACATGGTCGCCGCCGGACAGGGAATCCGGCGGATTGTCCACTACCCGGTCATTCGCCGCGAGACCGGACGCAACGATGACCTGGCTGCCCAGATCGGTGCCGATGCTGATCGGCTTCATGGTCACGCGTTCGTCGCTGCCAACAGTGGCAACCTGAAGGCCTGCGGACCGAAACATCAACGCACTGGCCGGCAGGCGCAGGGTGGTAGAACCCGGGGGCAGCGACATCGCCACCTGCGCGAAAGCGCCGGGCTTCAACAAGCCGTTCTTGTTGTCGGCATCGAACTCAACCTGCAGGCTGGCATTTTGGCTGCTGATGGCGCCGGAAGTGCCAACCAGCCGCGCCGGGAAAGACTTGCCCGGGTATTCCGGCAAGCTCAGCGAAACCGTCATGCCCGGCTGGATTTGCGCGGAGTAAACCTGGGGCACGTTCACATAGACGCGGATGGCATGCATATCGGCCACCGCGAACAGAGGGTCACCGCTGGATGAGGTGGTGACCAGCTGGCCGATGTCAGCAGTGCGCCGCGTCACCACGCCGTCGAAAGGCGCGGTGATGCGGGCAAAGCCTTTCATCGCGAGCAGGCGGTCCAGGTTGGCCTTGGCTGCCTTGGCCGCGCCGGCCTTGCTGGCCATCTCCTGGTCTTTTTCCTCGGCGTCCTGCTTGGACACCGCATCCAGCGGCAACAGGCTGTTCCAGCGCTGGGCCGTGGCGGCCGACAGCTTTTCCGCAGACTGGGCCGCGCCAAGATCGGCGCGTGCTTGGGCGATCTGCTGGTCCAGTTCCGGCGTGTCTATGACAGCCAGCAATTCGCCCCGCTTCACGCGGGCGCCGATATCCTTGTACCAGGCCTTCACATAGCCGGGTACACGCGCATAGATCCGTGCGTCATACCAGGCCTGCAGGGTGCCGGGCAGTGCGAGCGCGGTCTCCTTGCCGCTGGCCTTGGGCGAAATCAGCGACACAGTCGGTACCTCAGCCTCGCGCGTCCAAGTCTTGAGTTGACCGGCTTCTACCAGCCGCACGCCGGTGCCGGCCACCAGGATCGCGCCCAGCACACAGGTACCCATAATACCGCCGCGCTTGAGCTTGCGCGTCAGATCGGGATCATTCTGCGGGGACATGCATGGCTCCAAGCGATGGTTCGGCTGACTTGCGTCCGCGCACCAGCGCAAAGACGGCGGGAACGAAGAAAAGCGTGGCGACGGTGGCGAATGTCAGTCCGCCGATCACGGCACGGCCGAGCGGCGCATTCTGCTCGCCGCCCTCGCCCAGGCCAAGCGCCATCGGACCCATGCCGATGATCATGGCCAGTGCGGTCATAAGCACCGGACGGAAGCGCGTGACACCGGCTTCAATGGCCGCGGTCACGGCATCGCCGGTCGCCTCCAGCCGCTCACGCGCGAAGCTGACCACCAGGATGGAGTTCGCCGTCGCCACGCCCATGCACATGATGGCGCCGGTGAGCGCGGGTACCGACAACGAGGTGTGGGTGGCAAACAGGGTCCAGGCAATGCCGGCCAGCGCGGCGGGCAAAGCCATCACGATTACGAAGGGATCGGACCAGGAATGGAAGTTCACCACGATCAACAGGTAGATCAACACGATCGCCTCGATCAGACCGAAAAACAGGCCCGAGAAGGCCGCGTTCATCGTCTCGACCTGGCCACGGATATTCACGGTGGCGCCGGCCGGCAGGTCGCGCTGGGTGTCGTCCAGCACCTGCTGGATCGAACCCGCGACGCTGCCAAGGTCGCGATCCTGGGTGGCGGCATAGACGTCGAAGGTTGGCTGAATGGCATAATGCGAGACAACTGCATCGCTGTCCTGGCGCTGGATGTCGGACATGCCACCCAGAAGCTGCGAGTTGCCCTTGGCGCCGGTAATCGGGATGTTCTTCAGCGCGCCGAGCGTATCCAACCGGTATTGCGGCGTCTGGATAACGATCGGGTATGACACGCCATTGCGAGGATTGAGCCAGAAAGCCGGCGCGACCTGGAAGCTGGATGCCAGGTTGACCACCAGGCTGTTGGTCACGTCGCGTTCGGTGATGCCGGTCAACCCGGCCCGGGTGCGGTCCACGTTCACGCCGAACTCTGGATAGTGCGACGACTGTTGCAGCCGCACATCGACCGCGCCCGGAATATGCGACAGGCGACGCGTCAATTCCGTGGCATAAGCCTCACCCTTCACCTTGTCGGGGCCCGACACCTGCACGTCGATGGGCGCGGGCGAGCCGAAATTCAGGATCTGGCTGACGATATCCGCCGGCAGGAATGAGAATGTCGAGCCAGGAAAGCTCTGCGGTAACACCGTGCGCAAGGTCTTTACATAGTCCGCCGTGGCGACATGCCCTTCGTTCAGGCTGATCAGGATATCGCCGTCCTCGGGACCCACGCCGCCGGTGTTCAGGTAGGCGCGATTGGTGCCCGAAACCGGGAGACCAATATTGTCGACGATCGAGCCCAGCTCGCTTTTGGGGACCACGTCACGGATGCGGTTTTCGATGTGGTCAAACAAGGCCGCGGTTTCCTCGATCCGCATGCCGATAGGAGCGCGGACATGCAACGAAATCGCCCCCGCATCTACCGCCGGAAAGAAGTTGCGCCCCAGAAACGGCACCAGCAGCAGCGAGGCGAAGGCAAACCCCAGAAAGCCGATGGCAAACAGCTTGCGCTGGCCAACCGCACGCAAAAGCAGGCGGTGATAGACATCGCGAATGCTCTCGAACCGCCGCTCAAACCCATGCTGGAAACGCGCCAGCGGATTCGTCGGATGATGCCCCTGGGTAGCATCGTGACTTTCGGCCACGGCCCGATCATGCTTATCGCCATGCGCCACGAGCAAATAGTTGGCCATAGTCGGCACCAGAGTGCGCGACAAGAGGAACGAGCCGATCATGGCGAACAGCACGGCTTCGGCCATGGGGGCGAACAGGAAGCCAGAGATACCGGGCAGGAAGAACATCGGCACGAAGGCGATGCAGATGCACAGCAGCGAGACGAAAGCCGGCATTACGATCTGCTGGGCGCCGTCCAGGATCGCCTGCTGCACCGGCTTTCCCTTTTCCAGGTGCCAGTTGATATTCTCGATGGTGACGGTGGCGTCGTCGACCAATATGCCGACGGCAAGTGCCAGGCCGCCAAGGGTCATGATGTTCAAGGTCTGGCCCAACGCTGACAGCACGCCAACCGAAAACAGGATCGCCAGCGGGATCGAGATCACAATGACCAGCGTCGAGCGCCAACTTCCCAAGAACAGCAGGATCATCAGGCTGGTCAGGGCCGCAGCGATGATTCCTTCCTTGATGACGCCCGATACAGCAGCGCGCACAAAGATGGATTGATCGGCCAGCGGCAGAACCTTCAGGCTCTTAGGCAGGGTCTCGCGCAGGCGCGGCAGGATTTCCTTGACGCTGTCCACGATGTCCAGGGTCGAGGCCGCGCCCGATTTCAGCACCGTCATCAGCACCGCGCGGTGGCCATCCATGCGCACGATGTTGCGCTGGGGCGGATTGCCGTCACGCACATGCGCCACGTCGCGCATGTATATGGTAGCATTGCCTTCCTGCTTGATCGGCAGATTGTTCAGTTCGTCCACTAGCTCCGGGCTGTTGTTCAGCTTCACATTGTATTCGAACTGGCCGACCTTGATGGTGCCGGCGGGAATGATCTGGTTCTGCGCCGCCAGGGCGTTGCCCAGGTCCTGCGCCGACAGGCCGTGGGCTTGCAGCGCCTGGGAATCAAGGTCGATCTGAATTTGGCGTTCCTTGCCACCATAGGGCGACGGAATCGCAGCGCCCTGCACGCTGGCCAGCGCAGGACGGATGAAGTTCTGGCCCAGGTCGAAGATCTTCTGCTCCGACAGGTCCGGGCTGGACAGGCCCAACTGCAGAATTGGCACGGTGGACGCGTTGTAGTTTAGGATCAGCGGCGGCGTGATGCCGGGCGGCATCTGCTTCAGCACGGTCTGGGACAGCGACGTCACCTGTGCGGTGGCAGTACGAATGTCGACGCCAGGATGGAAAAATATCTTGACGATACCGACACCGGACAGTGACTGGCTTTCGATATGGTCGATATCGTTGACGGCGGTGGAGAGCTGGCGCTCGTAATAATAGACCACACGCCCCGCCATGTCGTCCGGCGACAGGCCACGATAGGTCCACACCGCCGCGATCACCGGAATGCGGATGTCCGGGAAGATGTCGGTCGGCGTGCGCATGGCCGCCAGCCCGCCGAACAGCACGATCAGGATCGCGGAGACGATAAAGGTATAGGGACGCCGCAGCGCCAGACGCACGATTGCCAGCATGTCAGAACGCCATGCGGCGGTCGGGATCACACCCGGCCGCCAAAGTGGAAGCTATGGGATCAAAGACGTGGATGACGCCACCTTCAGTTCGGGTTCGACAACAGCGCGCCTTCCAGGCTCGCCACACACTCGCCAAACAGACCACTGTTGGGAATCAAACCTATCTGAGCGCAGGCATAGCGCTTGCGCTGGAACTTGACCGTTGGGGTGACATTGAAATAGCCCTTTCCGGCCTCGATCATGTCAGAGGAATAGGCTGCGGGCTGAATCGCCGGGGCCGCACCACGCCCCTGACCTTCCAACATGCAAGTCGCCAACGCGGCAGGTCCGGGGGCCAGACCGCGTTTGCGGCAATCATCGGCGTTGGCGGCCATCGCATACGCTTCATCACGCCGGGCAACCGAATGCGCCAGACTGTCCTGGCAATCGAGGTACTGTGCCTCGCCCTGCCGCAGCCCCATGATTTTGGTGCAGGCGCCATCGATCGTCGCGCGCTCGTCCGGCGATCTGCTGTTGAGGTCCTGGGCATGGGCCATGATGGCGCATCCCATCAACATGGGCAGCACTGCGGCAGTAATTGAAAAGCGAAGCATGGTGTTTCCCGGTTCTTCCACGCTCCAAGCAATAGGTCGCGGGCGCTGAAAACGTCTCTGACGGAAAATGAAAATCCATTCATTCAGTGCGCGAGTGGCCATTTTCGATTTACAGCCCGCAATCGATGGCGTTTATCGACCGCAACAAGAACAAGGGGGCCACGATGACGCGCATCGCTGCACGCATCATTCTTTCCACCATTCTGCTCGCACCGCTTCCGGCTTTCGCGAATTCGGCCGATGACTTCTTCTCCGGCTGGTCTGAGCGCGCGGAGGCCGCGCTGGAAAGCCAGCCGCACTGGATTCCCCCGCTCAATACCATCACGCCCCGCCTGACCCAGGTGGTGCGCTACGACCAGTATTGGCAGGCCGCAAACAATGGCGTCAGCACCAACGTTTTCGACGCTGGCAAGGGCGTGGAAATCATCCCGCTCGAGACAACCAGTCTGACCATCAATCCGGCGCTTTATGATGAGCGCGGCGGCAAGGGAACCGGCAGCGGTTGGGGCGACTGGCCGTTCCTGCTGATCAAGCAGCGCCTGGCATCGGCGCGCGAGGGCGAAGGCAATTATATCGCCACCGGGTTCCTCAGCTTCCAGGCGCCGGTCGGATCAGCCGCGTTCACCAATCATGCCTGGGTGGTTACCCCAGGTCTGGGCCTGGGCAAAGGCTGGGGCGATTTCGACCTTGAAGCCAACATCCTGGCTGCTGTGCCGCTGGCGCGTTCCAGCACCATCGGCACCGCGATCACCACCAACGTGATCGCCCAGTACCACCTGATGAAATATCTGTGGCCGGAAGTGGAGTTGAACAACATCGCCTGGTCGGGCGGTCCGCGCGACGGCAAGGATCAGCTGTGCATGACAATCGGCACACTTCTGGGCAATATTCCCGTGGCCGAGAACTACGCGGTGGGCATCGGCGTGGGCTATCAGTTCGCCTTATCACCGCGGCCGGCCGACTTGGCCCCACTGACCCCAACCTTTGACCACAACTGGATATTATCGCTGCGGCTGGTCTATTGATCTGACCAGCTAAATCGGACCGTCTCAGCCGGTCTATAGTCGTAAGCGCAGCCTCCATGGCCTAAACCTGCAGTCCCTCAATACGAGCCACTAGGCGACGGGGTCCCGAGGGGTAACGCGGGCCTGACCGTCACTGGAGCGGCAATGATCGTACCGAAACCATGCTGCCGCTGGGACTTGGAAGCCAGCGGGCACGATCGTTCGCTGCGCCCCTATTTATGGCTACGATTCTAAGTCGATCTTCCAGCTAGTATCGAGTTGCAGGGTTTTTCAGATAGACCTTGATTAAAAAGGCTCGAACGGACTCAACGTCATTGACGTTCAGATATTGGGCGAAGGAAGCCATGCCACCGTCTTGCAGAGCGCCATCATACACAACCGACTTGAACAGATCTTTCGACAACGGCACGCGAGACCGGTGCAGATCAGGGTTCACTCGTGTGGGACTGTGGCAGACCGTGCAGTAGCGTCGGAAAAACACCCCCCCCACAACCGGATCGCCGGCTGACGCTTCCGCCGTACGCAGATCGCTGAATGGGGGTAAGGTTTCGGACGTTACAGGAGCGGCTTTGGCATGTCCGTCAATCTTGAAGACCATCAACCGGCCCGGAAGCCGCGGATCGCCAGTGCTAGTGCCGCCACCATTTCCAATCATGACCGCAATGTACTGCACGCCGTCCAGCGCGTAGGAGATAGGCGCCGCAATCGCGGGCGCGCCCATCTCATAGGACCAAAGCTCTTTGCCGTCGGCGGCTGTGAATGCCTTCAAGTCGTGACCGACACCCTGGAATACCAAACCTCCTGCCGTCGCCAGCAGTCCGCCCGATGCCCACAGATTGTTACGGGGAATACTCCAGCGCGCCTTGCGCGCTATCGGATCCCACGCGACCAGAACTGCACGCTCGCCCGTCAAAGGTCTCGCAGGCTTGGGTTGGGCAGCAGCGACAGCCGCTGCACGCGCAAGCGCGCCCGGCGCATCCTGTCCGTTACCAGCTATGCCCTGAACACCCGTACCGAGATTCCACACGCCATTGGAATAGCGGAAGTCTTTCGGATTGGGGGCGCCGGCGTACGTGAAGACGTTGTCCTGCGCGGGAATGAAAACCAAACCCGTCTTCGGATCGAACGCCATCGGCTTCCAGTTGTGCGCCCCCAGAGGGCCAGGGTTTTGGGTGCTCGATCTGGCGTCCCCACCATAACGCACGCCCGTCCGCTCGATGGGGCGGCCCGTTTTCATATCCACGCCGCTCGCCCAGTTCACCCAAGGCGCATATTTGTCCGCCGACAAGAGCTGGCCTGTGGCAGCATCCAGAACGTAGAAAAAGCCGTTCTTAGGCGCCTGCATCACCACATGGCGGGTCTTTCCGCCGATGGGCAGGTCCGCGATCATGATCTGCTGGGTCGCGGTATAATCCCAATTGTCGCCAGGCGTGGTCTGGTAGTGCCAGACATACTCGCCTGTTTCCGGCTTCAGGGCGAGAATGGACGAGAGAAACAGATTGTCGCCCTTCCCGCCGCTGCGAATGGTGTGGTTCCAGGGTGAGCCGTTGCCGGTGCCGACGAAGACCAAATCCGTTTTGGTGTCATAAACGATAGAGTCCCAAGGCGTGCCGCCACCGCCGGTCTGCTTCCAGGCACCATCCGACCAGGTCGCGCCGGCTTTGGCAGCCATCACCTTGTCCGAAGCCGCATGATCAGGCTGCCCCATGGGGTTGGGCGTGATATAGAAGCGCCAAGCGAGCTTTCCAGTGTCGGCACGGTACGCCGACACATAGCCGCGCACGCCGAGTTCTGCTCCGCCATTGCCGATCAAAACCAGCCCCTTCACAACGCGGGGGGCGCCTGTGATCGTATAGGGCTTGGAACGATCCGTCGTCTGCACTGACCAGACGGGGCGGCCACTCTTGGCGTCCAGCGCGATCAGCCGGCCATCCAGCGTGGCCAGGTATACTCGGCCCATCCATATCGCCACGCCGCGACTATTTACGTCACAACACGTCGCCAGCTGCGTTCGACCCGGCACCTGCGGATCATAGGACCAGAGCTTGCGTCCCGTGCGCGCATCAAAGGCATATGCCTTGGACCAGGCAGTGGACGTGTAAACCACACCATCGGCTTCGAGAGGAGTGGCCTCCTGGCCGTGATCGGTATCGAACTCCGCCCACCATGCCAGCCCCAGCTTGGATACGGACCGGTCGCTTATCTGCGTCAGGGGGCTGAAGCGCTGCTCGTTCCAGGTCCGCCCGTGGCTCAGCCAATCGGAGCTCTTGTCGGCATCCGCCAACCGGGCCTGATCGATCGGCTGCGCCGATGATGTCAGCGGGCCGGACATGAAGCCCACGGCAACAACACCTGCCGCGACAACCTTCAAGATAGCGTTGCGCATGAATCCTCGCTCTACAAGAGGGACAGGTCGCGGCACTCTTGCAAGAGCGCCGCGACCTGCCGTAGCCACGCAGCTCACCGGGGGGTGGCGAGCTGCGTGTGTGGGCCTCAAAAATCAGTCCTGAAACCGACCGCAAAAATCCGACCAATCGGGTTGGACAGGAAGCCGTTATAACCATAGCCACCCAGGCCGATACCCGCCGTGTTGCCGCTATAGAACGGCGGGTCGCTGTTGAGGACGTTCTTCACGTCCACATACATCGCGGTATCGCCGAACCAGCCTGTCTTTCCGAAGTTGTACTCGCCGTGCATATCCAGAGTAGTATTCGCCGCCACCTTGTCGCCACCACCGATCGGAACGCCGACGGCGTTGCTGATCACGGGAATGAGCGAGCTGTTGTTCCAGTTGTGGTAGGCGCTGGTGTAGTTCACGAAGGCGTCCAACGAGAAATTCTCGAAGGTCCAACCGGCCTGGAGCCGCGCATGCCCCGCCACGGAAGGGAATGTGTTGTTCGAACCCGACGTCCCCAGCATGCTGTAGACCACACCCGGGAAATCCTGGGTGAATTTCGTGAACCAGGTCATCGACAACCCCAGGCGGAATTCGCCGCTGCGATCGGTCTCGACATCGTACATGGTGTTGAGATCCACGCCCTGGACGCGCAGGTTCACCACGTTTCCAAGGTCGTCGTTGCGCAGGAAATACACCGCGGAGGGCAGCGTGCTGTCGAGCGTGCCGCCGTTCGCAGCATTGATGAAGGAGTTGACCTGGGCCGTGCTGCAGCCGCTCGGGCAGAGCGTCAAACGGTTGAGCGACGGAATATTGATTTCCTGGGTCAGGCCAAGCGCGTCGGCGCCGGACTTGAACCTGTTGTTCCACAAGGTAACAGATGAGGTAAAGCCCGGAATGAAAGATGGCGTGAAGTCGAAGCCCACCGACCAGCTGTTCCCGGTTTCCGGCCGCGCGGTGGGGCCGATGCCATAGGTACGCGAGAGGCCGGGATTGATCGAGGATCCCAACTGGCACATCGTGGTCGCACCGGCGCATCCTGGAATGCCGGCCACCTGCGGATACAGCGAGACCGGCACATTGATCAGGGTGGTCAGCTGCGTAACACCGGTGGCGATGCGCTTGTAGCCGGCGGACGGAATGCCGATGGCCGCCAACGGGGGCGCCACGAAAGCCGTTGCATAGTTGGCCCGCAGCTTGAGGTCATCATAGACCGTCCAGTTTGCGGCGATCTTGGGATTGGACGTCTCGCCGACATCACTGTAGCGATCGTAGCGAGCCGAAATATCCAGCTCCAGGCCCTGCATCAGCGGCACGCCCATGTCGCGCGACACCAGAGGCGCCACCACCTCGGCGTAGCCCGAATAGACGTTGCGGGCCAGCGAGAACTGGAAGTATTTGGAAAGGCCACCGCCGAGCGCACCCAGACCGCCTGTCGAGATGGTCTGCACGTCCTGCGTGACCCACATGTACTCCGCGCCCGCTGCCACGCGCAATGCGCCGGCCGGAAGCTCGGCAAGCACACCCTGAATTTCCAGCTTGGACTGGTTGTAGCTGTTCCAATGCGTGTTGTTCTGGTTCAGCGAATAAAGCTGCTTGACTGTCGCTGCGGATGTATTGCCGCCATTGGCGTTCCAGACGTCCAGGGCATTGCCGGTCGTCAGCGGCAGATTGAGCGCGATGACATTGGCACCACCGACGCTTGTCGTCGTGGTGCTGGCGTTGGCCTGGGTGGTGCCATTGATCGCAAGGATTGCGCAGCTGGCGCAGAATGCGTTCACGCGAGCATCGTTGGTGCGGCTGCGACCGAACGAGTCGCTGAACTTCACGCTCCAGGTATCATTGAGCTTGTATTCGGCGTTTCCGTACAGGAACAGCGTGTCATTGCTCTGGGATTCGATGCCGTACTTATTGGCCTGGCTGCCCTGAGTACCCGGCAACAGCGCCGCGTAACTGATACTCTCGGTGTTGGCGGTCGGCTCACCTGCGGGCGCCTGGAAAAACGGGTTGATCTGACCTCCCGCACCCGAACCCGGCCCATAGGCGGTGATGCCCGTGACAAGACCTTCCTGCAGATTGCGCGTCCCCTGCAGATGGCCGTAGTCGGCAGTACCTGTCAGCGTCAGGCGATCGCCAAGATTCTGGGTGACACGGACCATGCCGGACATGCGTTCGGCGCTCGGCAGAACGTCGCCATTGAGCGTGTTGTTACACGGCGCGAAAGCGGATGTGTTGGGGACAGTCGAGGTCGCGCCCGGCGAAAGGTAGACATTGGTGCCGGAGGCCGCAGTGCGGATGCTGGCGGGCGAGCAGTTAAACGTTTCGAAGTTCTGGCCGATCGGGCGATAATCGCCACGGCTTAGGAAATTGCGCGAGCTGTTGGCCAGCGAACTCTGGTAGGAATACTGGCCGGCCACGTACATGGAACCGGTGTTCCAGGCCTCGCCCCAAATCGCATTGACGTCGCCGCTGTTCCAGGCGTTCGCAACGCCAACCTTGCCGTTGACCTGCAGCCCCTGGAATTCGCGCCGCGTGATATAGTTGACCACGCCAGCCACCGCGTCGGAGCCATAAACCGACGAGGCGCCGTCTGCCAGAACCTCGATCCGCTGGAGAGCGCTGCTGGGAATGATGTTGGGATCGGTCTGGCCGAACTGCGTACCGCCGCCCGGCATTCTCATGCCATCGACAATCACCAACGTGGTGTTGCTTGCACTGCCGCCAAGCCCGTGAATCGACGGCGCATAGTATGAATAGGTGTTCTCGCCCTGGGCCGCCGCACCCGATTGGGTGATGGCCGGAACGGTGTTGGTCATTTCTGTGGCGTTGATCGCCGCGGACTTTTCCAGGGCCTCCCGACCCACCGAAACAAGGTTCGAACCGATGGGAGCAACGCCGCGAATGCTGGTGCCGGTCACGGTAACCGCTTCAACCCCATCCTCAGCCGCCATCCGGGCAGGTGTCACATCCCGGGAAGGCGCCGCCCCTTCATTTGCCGGGGCGGCCGATACGTTTTTTCGGGGAGCCCTCAGTAGAATGGTCTGGTCATCGCTGGAGGCCACCAGCAGACCCGTGCCGCGCAGAAGCTTGTCGAGACCGGCGCGGATCTCATAGGTGCCCTTGATCGGACCCGTCCGGCGCCCCTCGAGCTGATCGGCCGGCGCAATGATCTGCACACCAGCCTGGCGTGCAAACTCCGGGATGGAATTCACGGCATCTTCGGAAGGCACATCGAACGATTTTGCCTGGGCCCATGCGGCCGACGCACAAAGAATGGCAATCGCGGCCCCGCCGCAGCTCAGCATGGCTTTACGCGCAAACATGGTCATCTCGCTCCCCTGTCGCCGGCCACGTTCGTTGCGTGGCCCTTTGCATTCCGGGCCTTGCTCTTTGGCCTGCCCGTCAATCACCTAGACACGCGACACGTCGAAGAACCCTATGGCGACCTCAACGACGCTAGCGCGTGATTTTAATTTGGTTGTTCGTAATCTCGGTACGCAGATCGAAAGACACGGCGACCGCATTGGCGAAACCGACCGGATCGGTCGAAACAAACAAGCCGGTAACTTTCTGATTTGCGATTTCCGGATCGTCTATCTGGATGTGTGCATCGCTGTAGCGCGCAAATTGCTCGGCCGCTTCCGCCAGCGTCTCTCCATGGAACGCAAGCCTGCCGACCCGCCAGGCCAATTCGCGGCCTACTTCCGCGGTCTCCACGGGCTTGGCCTCTATTGGGGCATCCTGCGGCGCTGTCGCGCGGTTGTTCGACGCAAGCATGATGACTGGGGCGACCGAGACGCCCGGCCTCTTTATCTCGACGACACCCTCCCGCACCAAGACCTGCACCGGCTGGTTTGGAAGAGCCTTCACGTTGAAGCTGGTGCCGACCGCCCGCACCTGGGTCGCGCCCGTGCGCACAATGAAGGGACGATGTTTGTTCTTGGCGACATCAAACAGCGCCTCGCCCCGCACCAGCTCGATGAAGCGCTGGTCTGCGGTATAACGAACTGCGATTTCAGAATTTGTGTTGAGAGAAACAACAGATCCATCGCTTAGCGGAATGACCCGCATCTCCCCCAGTTGGGTGCGATAACGCTCCTCGCCCAGGAACCAGCGCGCGTAATTCCTGATGCCGACAAAAGTCAGAAGCCCCGCCGCGATGCCGCCGCCGATAACGAAATGCCGCCGAGACGGTGGAGCGGTCTCCTTGACGCGCATCGGCAAAGGCTCATGGACCGGCGCCAGCAAAGCACTGGCCTGCGCGAACGCGCCAAAATGACGGGTGTCTGCTGCCAACCAGCGGTCGAGAATAGCCTGGTCCTCGGCCGGCAATGGGCCGGCGTCGACCCTGGCGGCCCAATGGGCAGCCTCGTCGTAAACCTGTTCACTGGAAAGCCTGGTCGTCATCTGAGCAATTTCGTCCGATCTGTCGCTACTGCATCCTGCCCCTCCAAAGGCTTAGACACTTGAGCGCCGCTTGTGCCCCCCCGGCCATATGTCTCGATGAGAAGGCGCACGCTACGTGCCATGTATTTTTCGACGGTCTTCACACTGATACCCAGCTTTTCCGCAACATCCTTTTGGGAAAGACCTTCCACCCTTCGCATGAGAAAGGCCGTACGGCAGAGGGGCGGCAGTTCCTGGAGCGAATTCTCGAGCGCGCGCAGTTCTTCCTGTGAGTTCACGGCACGCTCCGGCGAAGGCTCCAGCGAAGGCAACCCAGCCTCCTCAAAATCGGAGATGGGGACCATAGGCACGACGCGGGCGTGCCTCGCCAGGTTCAATGCAATCGAGATGGCTGCCTGGGCGGCGTATTGCCTGGGATTGCGGATGTCATCCACGCTTTCTAACGAGGCCAAGCGGGCATACATTTCCTGAATTATGTCGTCGATATCCAGATCATGCGTCCGGCGGCGCAGCCACGAGCGTATTGACTGCTCGTGCGGCACGACGTTACGAGCGAGCCACCGCGCACGATGGGTAGACGGCAGTTTCATGCGACAACATCAATCTGTCCGCCCAAAATCCGCAAGCAGGTTTGTTCGTCCTGTTGCGCGCCAGCCGCGGCCATGCGTTTTTTTGCGCAGGCCGTAGGGATTTTCCGGTTTGAAGTGTATCCGGGATTCTATTGCCGCATGTGATTACGCTGCGCAGCAGCAAAGCTCTTATTTGGACGATATAAAAGACTGCATTGAAGGGTTTTGATGTCTTCGCACGTGCAAACGCACGGAATTCCGCCCAAGGAATGTCAGCCAATGCGGCGCATACGGAAAACACGCGCATCGCCGCGCACAGTCAAAATAAAACTTCCCGACATTCCGCGCCTGATCGTCGCGAGATACATGCCTGCCGGCTTTTGCCAGTGCGCCGTATTGGAATCACCGTCGATCTGCCGCCAGACCTGCCCGTTCTCCAGCGTGACGGTCAGGATGTTCTGCCTGTCGATGCCGTAGTCGGCAACGCGCGAAACTATATTTCCAGCAATCGCATCTGCGGTGGCCAGCCTTGGAGCAGGCGACAACTTCGTCACACTTGCAGGGTCCAACCCCAATTGAACGCGCATCGGCAGGGCAGCCTGGTAGTAGCAGTCCAGCCAATCCTTTTCTTCACCTGCATCGTAACAGCGCCCCGCCTGGCCTATCACCTGGCTGCGCACCGCTGAGGGTGCCGATTTACCGCCGGGATGCGGCGCCAGCGCAAGCTGAACCTGCTCGGGAAGTGCCGCCTTAAGGCCGAGGCTCGCGCGCGCGGGTTGCGCCGCACCATAGTAACAATCCAGCCATTGGCGATCGCTTTCCAATTGGTTGCAGTTGAAAACGCTGGACATCGCATCGTCGCGCGGACGCGCGCTCGCCCCCACTGTCACCAGCAATAGACCAAAACAAAATGCCAAGCTCCTCGCCACCATGGTCTTACTAGCTCACTTCAAATCAACTCGGAACGCAAGCAGTCCGGACTTCACAAGTAGTAATCCATGCAGGGCCCCGTGACATGTTCAATCTAGAAGGAGAAGGCCCTCCTAACGAAGCAAGGCTGTGCCACTCGTCAGAACGTCAATTCATTATCCGTGTCCACCCGCCAACCCGCAAACCAGGACAGATAGTCGACGTGGAGGCCGTCCAGCCGGATGCATGACTGTACGGCGAGAATTCGTTCCAGTGGATGACGAGGCCGGTCAGTGAGCTTGAATTCTATCTCACCAGGGAAGACAACTTGATATCCGTCGCTGGAAGCAGAATTTGCGGGTCTAACACCTCTACGTTCAATATCTTGGGAGCAGCGATTGGACCTTTTACAAGAAACGCAGATTTAAATTGCGTGTTGTACCTGCCGGAAAGGACCAAGGCGTTTTGAGCATGTGCGGCTATCACATCCCCATCCTGGACAGCGAGGTCGCAAAGCGCAATTCGCCGTCCTTGATCTTCGGTGGCCCAAGCACGATCCAAATAGCGAGATGTCCCGGCCCCATATACCTGCTCTAATATCGGTCGCGCCCGAATTGGATCCCTACCCTGAAACGCCCGATAAAGAAAATCGCGACCATCGACTATGACGTTGGTTAGCTCAGATTTAAACGTGATCAGTAAGGGGACTCGGTCTGTTTCACTGATGTTGTGCCTGGTGGCGTAATATGTTGCGCCCTCTCGATCAGCGCAGGCGCATAACCACGATTCACACTTCGGATTTTGGTATCGTCAGTTGTGAGGTGCTCTTTCTTCCAAAGTTCTTCAAGACGAGGTTTGAGCCATGCAGCAACCATCGTCCACCGAGAGTCTTCCGGCCGCAGCCCTTCCTTTTGGATTCGGCCACAGACTTCAGCAACTTTGCCTTCAGGCAGCGACACTCCTCGGTAGAACTTCATTGGCTACCCCCTCGATCGGCGCCGATATGAGCAAACTTAATCGCGCACAAGGTCCAACTGGCAGACACGGGGCCGCGCCAATTACACAGGAATTACACACCGCGGGAAAAGCGCGATTTTCGCTTTGCTGGTAACTCATTGAAAATAAATGGTGCCCAGGGACAGAATCGAACTGCCGACACGCGGATTTTCAATCCGCTGCTCTACCGACTGAGCTACCTGGGCACGCCGGGCCAAATGGAATTGGCGGACGCGCTTCTTAGGGGATGGTGCAAAGCCTGTCCAGCGCCTCTTTCGCACTCCGACCCGCGACCAAAACCGGGCATTTTCTTATTAAAATCAACATGTTATGTGCGGTCAGGTTCCCGCCGCACGGCGCGCGGCCGCAATGGCCGCCAGCAAGGCATCCAGATCGAACGGCTTGGCCAGAAATTGCACGCCGTTGGTCATCTCCGCGGGCGCCGTGTAATGGCCCGACATCAGTACCGCGGCAGGCAATGGCCCGCGACCTGCCAATCGATCCAGCATCTCCAGACCCGTCATGTCGTCCAGACGATAATCCACCAGCATCACGTCGTCTTGAGCGAGGGAAGCCTCGGCCAGGAATGCCGTCGCGCTTTTCCACTCGCGCACGTTATAGGACATGGCCTGCAGCAGGCAGGCGGTGGACTCGCGTACCGGCCCGTCGTCATCGATGACATGAACCGTAAAGGCCTGGCTCATGTGCCCCTCCCATCACCGGGCATCAGGGTGAACTTCAGCACCGCTCCCGGCGCCATCGTCGGCTCCGCCCAAAGACTACCACCATGTGCCTCGATGATGGTACGGCAGATGGGCAGGCCAAGGCCCGTGCCCTTTTCCTTGGTGGTCCGGAAAGGCTCGAACAGGTTTTCCATCACTTCGGGTGAAAGACCGGTGCCGGTATCACGCACCGTAATCGTGATCATGGCGCCATCGCGGGCCGCAGATATGTGAACCTCGCGCTCCGCCCGACCACTGCAGCTTTCGGCACCGTTCAGAACCAGGTTGGTGATGACCTGCTCCAGTTGAACACGGTCCGCAAGCACCGGCGGCAGGTCGGGATTCAGGTGATGCAGGATTTGCACATCGGCAACGCTGTCGCGTTCGCGCACCAGCGCACAGGATGCCGCGATCATCGCGTCCAGGTCTTCCGGCTTCAGGCTCAGCTCGCCGGTAACTGTGAATTGCCGCATCTTGCGGATGATGTCGCCGGCGCGCGCGATCTGTTCACCCCCGCGCATCAGGACATCGCTGAACGCAGGTGCATCCGGCAAGTTCACCCGCGCAAGCTTTTGATGCGCCACAGTCAGATAGTTGCTGGCGGCGGCCAGCGGCTGGTTCAACTCGTGCGCCAGGGTCGACGCCATCGCCCCCATCGCGCTCAGGCGGGAAATCCGCATCAGCTTGTCGCGTGCCAGATTAAGTCGCTCCTGCGTTTCGACCCACTCGGTGATGTCCTGGACGATCGAAACGAATTCCAGCGGATTGCCCTCGGCATCACGCACGAGGCTGAGGTTCAGCCGTATCCAACGCACCACGCCATCGCGCGTGACGACCCGCTCTTCTCGATCCAGCGCACTGCGCGTTCCCGACAGCATCTCCGCCGCCGCGGCCGCTGTTGCGGCCCAGTCATCGGGGTGGGTAATGTCCTGAGGCCCCAGTTTCAGAAGTTCCTCGCGCGTATGTCCCACGATGACGCAGGCAGGCTCATTGGCTTCGAAGAAGCGCCTGTCCAGGCTGGAGCGCGCGATACCGACATGTGTCTGATCGAATACGGCACGGTAACGGGCCTGCGCCTCTTCCGCCGCCCGGCGCGCCGTCACGGCCTCAGTCACCACCTCACTGAACAGGATGATGCCGCCGATCGCACCTTCACCGTCGTGCCAGGGCTTGAATTTCCAGCGCATCACATCGACATCGCCTGAATCGCGATGAAGGAATTCCTCTTCCTTGTTCACGACTTCGCCCGCCAGCGCACGCCGGTGCGCGGCACGGCAATTATCCCGCAGGTCGGGAAAGACGTCATAGTAGGACAGGCCCGTCAGGGATTTATCCGGAGGCAAGCGATAATCCGCGAGGTAGCGGCGCGACCAGGCCAGATAACGCAAGTCCGTGTCGAACATGGCGATGGCGACCGGCGCATCGACGATGAACTGCCGAAGCTGCCCCTCGCGCGCGCGCAGCTGGCGAGCCGTTTCACGCAGCTCCGACTGGGTTTTGCTGTGATCGGCCAGACGCGCCAGGATCAGCGTCGTACCTGCCATCACCAGAAGATAGATCTGCGACATCCAGGGCTGCAGTAGCTGTCCGTCCTGGAACGGTCCCAAACCGCGACCGCCCCCATACAGGGTAAAAAAGGCCAGTATCACCAGTGCCACCGTCGCACCCCGCGCCTGGAACGCCAGCGCCGCCCACACCAGGGCGGGCATGACGCCCCATGCGATGGGATCGCGATGGGGATTGAGATGGATCAGCGCGGCACTGACCACCACTGCCGTTATCATCGCGGCGAAATGCAGCGCGGTTTCCCATCTGGGCCAGGTGATGGGCCTCATCAGCCATGAGAATGCGAATGGCAGCCATATCAGAATGCCCAATGCCGAACGCAGCAATTCTCCGGGAAGCGTGGCGAAGGTGAGGCGCGCCGGTTCGGTTATCGCGATGATCGAGAGGCGCAGGCCATGATTGAACAGGATGGCGAAGACGCAGACCATTGCCAGCCGCGCAACATCGGCCGCCGGCATCTGCGAGCCTTCGTTCAACCGCAACCGACGGATCGCGAGTGCGCCAATAATGGAAGAGGCGGTCACCGGCGTCACCGTGCCCATCACCTGCCAGAATGTCGGAAGCGGATCGCGGAGCATCAGTCCCATCGCGATGCCCAGCGGAATCGCGGGCCAACAGGCCAACCCGCCGATCCGCAAGCCGGCAATGCCGATGCCCATGATGGGCAGCATGCCAACCCCGACTGGGAACCATTGAAAGTGCAACGACGCCATCAGCCCGCACGCCGCGGCGAGCAGGGCGCATTTGACGATATTGTGTGGCGCGCGCATGGCTGTTGACCAACGCAAATCTGGCGGGACGGCGCCACTATTTCACGCCCCGCCGCCCTGCCAATATGTATATTTACGGAGAGCCCTGATCTTCCCCGTCCTCGGAATCCGGCTGTCCGGATCCGGCGGGGGACCCGGGAATGGCATACCCGCCCTTAAGCCAGCTGTGCAGGTCGATGTCGGCGCAGCGTCGGGAACAGAAAGGCTTTAGCTTGGGATCGGCCGACTTGCCGCAGATGGGGCACTTAGCGCGCATCCCTGCCCCCTTGAAACCCCGCCCCTTCCAGCAGCGCCACGGTCAAAGCCAGCGGCAGGCCCACCACATTGGAATAGCTGCCGCTGATCTCTTTTATATAGGCCTCGAACCGGCCCTGGATGGCATAGCCGCCGGCCTTGCCCACGCCCTCGCCGCCGTCGCAATAAGCGGCGACCTGGCGATCGCTCAGGCGCAGCACCGACACGCGGGTGAGCGCGACGCGACTGCGCAGCTTGCCGTCGGGCATGACCAGCGCCACGCCGGTCATCACCTGGTGGCGGCGGCCCGACAGCAGGGCCAGGCATTCGCGCACCATCGCGGCGTCTTCCGCTTTGGGCAGGATGCGCCGGCCCACTGCGACCACGGTATCGGCGGCCAGCACGAAACAGCCCGGTTTCTGCGCCGCCACGACGCGCGCCTTTTCGGTCGCCAGACGCAGCGCATGCGGGCGCGGCAGCTCGCCCTTGCGCACGGTCTCATCTATGGCGGCGGGGATAACGGCATCCGGCGCGATGCCCGCCTGCGCCAGCAGCGCAAGACGGCGCGGGCTTTCGCTCGCCAGGACTAGGGTCAACGGAACCGGTAGGTGATACGACCCTTGGTGAGGTCGTAAGGCGTCATCTCGATCATCACCTTGTCGCCGGTCAGCACGCGGATGCGGTTCTTGCGCATCTTGCCCGCGGTGTGGGCGATGATGATGTGGTCATTGGCGATCAGCTTCACGCGGAAGGTCGCATTGGGCAGCAGTTCTTCGACAATGCCCTCGAACTCCAGCAATTCTTCCTTGGCCAATGGGTCCTCTTGAGTGGTCAGCGGGGTTGGGAGATAGGGGGAAAGAGGCCCCAAATCAAGGCTTTAGGGGTCGTTTTCCTCAGGTATCCGCGGCTTTTGGGGCCAAAAACCGCCCTTTCAGGCGCTCCAGAAGCTGATCGCGCACACTTCTATAGGCGGTCAGGCGCTGCTCGCGCGAGCCTTCCACGGCCGTCGGGTCCATGGTCGGCCAGTATTCCACCTGGGTGGCGGCGGTGCGGGTCAGTTCCACCGCCTTGTGCTGGGCTTCGGGCGACAGGGTGATGACCAGGTCGAAGAAGCCGTCTTCCAGGTCTTCAAAGCGACGCGGCTTGTGCTTGCCGATTTCCAGCCCGATCTCTTCCATCGCCACCACCGCCAGCGGATCCAGGCTTCCGGCGCGCACTCCGGCCGATTCCACATAGACGCCCTTGGCCGCCAGATGGCGCATCAGCGCCGCCGCCATGGGCGAACGCACGGCATTCATGGTGCAGGCAAACAGGACGGCCGAGGGCTGCACCTTCAACCCCGCATCTGCAGCACGCAGACCAGCGTGAACAGCCGGCGCGCGGTGTCGAAGTCGGTCTCGACCTTGCCTTCCAGGCGATGCTGCAATTCGCGCGCGCCTTCGTCGTGCAAGGTACGGCGCGCCATGTCCAGCGCTTCGATCTGGTGCGGCGGCGCAGTCCGGATCGCCTTGTAATAGCTCTCGCAAACCAGGAAATAATCCTTCACCACCTTGCGCAGCGGCGTCAGCGACAACTGCACCTTGCCGTGCGGGGTGCCGTCTTCCAGCGACACGTCCCAGACCAGTCGGTTCTCTTCCAGGCCCAGCACCAGGCGATAGGGCCCGCCGGCACTACCCTCCAGCCGGAAGCTGTTCTTCTCCAGCAGGTCGTAGATGGCGACTTCGCGTTCCTGCTCGATGGCGCGGCTGCGATGCACCACGCTTTGCTCGTCCAGCGTGATGGATGCGAGCCGGTACTCCATCTACCGGTTCAGCCTTGCGGCGATGGAGCGCGCATGCGCGTCCAGCCCCTCGCTCTCGGCCAGCACCAGCGCATCGGGGCCGATGGCGGCGATGGATTTGGCGTCGAGGCCAAGCAGCGTGGTGCGCTTCATGTAGTCCAGTACCGACAGGCCAGACGAGAATCGCGCGGTGCGCGAGGTGGGCAGCACGTGGTTGGGCCCGGCGATGTAATCGCCCATTGCCTCCGGGGTGTGCCGGCCCAGGAAGATCGCGCCGGCATGGCGTACCTTCTTCGCAAAGGCTTCCGGTTCGGCGGTGGCGATTTCCAGATGCTCGGCGGCGATGGCGTCGGCCAGATGTGCGGCATCGTCCAGCGCCTTCACCACGATGATCGCGCCGTAGTCGTTCCAGCTTTTCTCGGCGATCGCCTTGCGCGGCAGGATGGCGATCTGCTTTTCCGCGGCCGCCGCCACCTTGTCAGCGAACGCGGCGTCGTCAGTGATCAGGATCGACTGCGAACTGGCGTCGTGTTCGGCCTGGCTCAGCAGGTCGGCGGCGATCCAGTCCGGATCGTTCTGGCCATCGGCGATCACCAGGATTTCCGACGGACCCGCGATGCTGTCGATGCCGACCTGGCCGAAGACTTCGCGCTTGGCCGCGGCGACATACGCATTGCCGGGACCCACGATCTTGTCGACCGGCCTGATGGTTTCGGTGCCATAGGCCAGCGCGGCAACCGCCTGCGCTCCGCCGATGCGGTAGATTTCCGACACGCCCGCGCGGCGCGCCGCAGCCAGCACCAGCGGATTGATCCTGCCGTCCGGCGTTGGCGTCACCATCACGATGCGCGCCACACCCGCGACCTTGGCCGGAATGGCGTTCATCAGTACCGATGACGGATAGGATGCCGTGCCGCCCGGCACATACAGGCCCACGCTATCCACGCTGGTCCAGCGCCAGCCCAGCAGCGCGCCGGTCTCGTCGGTGAAGCGTTCGTCGGCGGGCAACTGGCGCTTGTGATAGGCCTCGATGCGCGTGGCCGCGGTCTCGATGGCCGCGAATTGTTCCTTTGTGACCTTCTTCAGCGCCTCGTCCACCTCGGCGGCGGAAATCGCCAGCGCGCCGGCCGCAATATCGGTGCGGTCGAACTTGTTGGTCAGCGCCACCAGCGCGGCATCGCCGCCCTTGCGCACCTCGGCAACAATTCCCTTCACCGCCAGGGCAACATCTTCCTCCTCCTCGCGCTTGGCGAAGAGCAGCTTCTGGAAATCCGCGTCGAACGACGCGTCCGTGGCATTCAACCGGCGCGCCATGTCAGGACGTCTCGTGGTCGGGGGTGCCGCGCGCGGCCCAGGCGTCGGTCATGTCGGCCAGCTCGGCATCGATGCATTCCACCGTCAGGCGCAACGCGCCGCCGCCGGCCAGCACGATCTCGACCTCGCCGCCCGGATCCTCCCCGCCCGTGGGCGTGAAGCGCAGCGCCAGGATCGAAACCACGGCGTCGTCCGCACCCAGCTTGACCTTGTGGGATTGCACCTTCAGCACACCGTCGAAATGCAGCCCGGCGCGCACCCGCGTCTTGCCGCCCTCTTCCCACTTCAGGCGATTGACCACGGCAGCGAAGCGCCGCTTCCTGGGCAGCCACGTGATGTTCTTCAGCTGCGCCACGGCATCCTGCAGGCGCGCCGACAGCACCTCCAGGTCTTCGGCATCACCCGCCGCAAGCTTCAGCCTGCTCATTCCGAAACCCGCGCGATATCGGCGCCCACGCGGTTGAGCTTTTCTTCCAGCCGGTCGAAGCCCCGGTCCAGGTGATAGACCCGGCCCACGCTGGTTTCGCCGTCCGCCGCGAGGCCCGCCAGCACCAGCGACACCGACGCGCGCAGGTCGGTCGCCATAACCTGCGCGCCTTTCAGCTTCTGCACACCGCGCACCGTGGCGGTGTCGCCATCGATGCGCACATCCGCGCCCATGCGCGCCAGTTCGGGCACGTGCATGAAGCGGTTTTCGAAAATCTTTTCCTTCACCACGCTGGTCCCGTCGGCCACCGTCATCAGCGCCATGATCTGGGCCTGCAGGTCGGTGGGAAAGCCCGGATAGGGCGCGGTGGTGACGTCGACCGAATGCGGCCTGGTACCGTTCATGTGCACCTTCATGCCGCGCGGGGTCTGGGTGATCTCCGCGCCTGCCTTGGTCAGCAGTGCGTTCAGCGAGGCGATGGTCTCGGGCAGCGCGCCCACAAGCTCGACCTCGCCGCCGGCGATGGCCGTGGCGATGGCATAGGTGCCGGTCTCGATGCGGTCGGCCATCACGCGATGGCCCGCGCCGTGCAGCTTCTCCACGCCCGTGATGGTGATCTCGCTCGACCCCAGGCCCCAGATCTCCGCGCCCATGGCGATCAGGCAGTTACCCAAATCGGAAATCTCGGGCTCGCGCGCGGCATTGACGATGCGGGTGGTGCCCTTGGCGAGCGTCGCCGCCATCATCGCGGTCTCGGTCGCGCCCACCGACACAAACGGGAATACGATCTCCGCACCCTTCAAGCCGTTGGGCGCGGTCGCGGTGACATAGCCTTCGGCCAGCTCGATCTTGGCGCCCATCGCTTCCAGCGCATTCAGGTGCAACTCGACCGGACGCGCGCCGATCGCGCAGCCGCCGGGCAGCGACACCTTCGCCTCGCCCTTGCGCGCCACCAGCGGCGCCAGCACCTGGAACGAGGCGCGCATCTTGCGCACCATGTCATAGCTGGCGAAGACCGAGGTGATGTTGTCGGCCTGGAACTTCATCGTGTCGCCTTCGCCGAAGCCGCCGGTCAGGGTGACCTGCACCTTGACCCCGAAACTGGCCAGCAGTTCCGCCATGGCGCGCACATCCGCCAGGCGCGGCACATTGGCCAGGGTCAGAGGTTCGGCGGTCAAAAGCGCGGCCGCCATCAGTTTCAGGGCGGCGTTCTTGGCGCCGCTGATAGGGATTTCCCCCTTGAGCGGGTGGCCGCCCCGGATGCGAATTCTGTCCATACTTATTCCATAGGCCCTGAACGGGATGAGAGCCGGTTTGTACCCCGCCCCGCCCCCCGGTGAAAGGCTGGGAAAAGCAGGCTCAGGGCGACTTTTCCGGGGAAGTTGTGGGGTCTTTGGGCGTGTCCGGGGCGGGCGGTTCAGAAGCCGCGGTCGGCTGGGCGGGGCTGGGGCCCTGTTTCCTGCGGCGCAGGTTGGCGCGCAGGGCTTCTGCCAGTTTTTCGGGGGAGGATCGGGCCATCGCAATAATCGAAAACGCGCACTTTCCTTCGTGGAATCCTTACGTTATAGCAGCGCTCCCTTGAGCCAACTTGGGCTTAAGGATTCGGGCCTAAGGTCCGGAAATACCACGGTTGCCGTAGTAGCGTAGTGGTAGCGCAATCCCTTGGTAAGGGATAGGTCGTGAGTTCGATTCTCACCTACGGCACCATTCCTTTGGGCTTGCCCAAGCAAGCCCGAATGCCCGCGCTGGCGTGCCGTCGCAACCCATCCCTTAACAGACTCTCCCTGCCGGCACTGCGGCTTTACGCCGGATCAACCACGTTCCCGGAAACCCGGCGCCGGGCGGGCAAAAGCGCCTGCTCCTAGCCGCGTCTTAAATCCGTTTCGCGACACTGGCCCCAACGAAAACAGGCGTTGGGACAGTGGGCTTTTCCTGGATCAGGGCCGTAACGGCCGCGACGCTGCTTGCGCTCGCGCCGGGCGCGGCATTTGCCGGAGCGTTGTTCGATGCAACGTCGCCGGATACGGACCTGCATGCCTTTCCCTTCTGGCAAGCGGTGCTGGCTGACACACCGCGCGACGGCGCCTGCAACGACATGCGCCATTGCGCGCCCAAGTCCTGGACCGACTTCCTCGCGACCGCGCGGAAGCTGGATGCGCCCGCGCGGTTGGACGCAGTGAACCGCTGGGTCAATTCACATCCCCATGTCGAGGATGCGGCCAACTGGGGCGTGCCGGATTACTGGGAGACCCCCGGCGAGTTCATCGCGCGCGGCGGCGATTGCGAGGACTTCGCCGTTGCCAAGTATTTCAGCCTGATACGGCTCGGCTTTGCACAGCGCGACCTGCGCATCGTGGTCGTTTCGGATACCGGCAGCTTCCACGCGGTAGTCGCCGTTCATACCGGCGACAACACGCTGGTCCTGGACGATCAGGTTGCGGATGTGACCAGTCTGAAAGCACAGCCGCGCTACGTTCCCGTCTATTCCCTGGGCGAACAGGGCTGGTGGCTGCATTCGGCGCCGGTAATCCATGCAAAAGGCGGCACGCTTGTCGCCGCGTCGGAATCACCGCGCGCCATCGCGACGAACTGATCGCGAACCACGCATGTTGCGCGGGACATCGTTCCGTTCCGGCACAGACAACCTGCCGCGTGTTGCCGCGCGCAACTGATCTCCACAGCAAATCAACACGATGACGCACCAGCCGTACGCACGACACGGTTGCGCTTAGTATCCATTTTGGATACCTTCTAAGAGCGGATCGCAATGGGCGTGTGGTCCGGGTGGGGTGTATGTCATGGGGTGCGAGGGTGCAGGATCGGCGCTGTGGCGGAAGGCCACGGGCACGTGTTGCCTTGCAAGCACCGCACTGATCGCGCTTCTTGCGTTTTGCGGTCCGGCGTCCGCCCAGCCTTCCAGTCCAGCCCAGGTCGATCAGCGTTTTCGCCAGCGCCCCGAAGCGCCGACTGTCGGCGCGCCGCTGGCCATTCCAGCGCCGCCGGCAGCGGGCAGCGCACCGGCAGCGGACGCATTGCGCTTCACGCTTTCCGGCTTCCGCTTCGAAGGCAACACCGTCATTCCCGACGGTGACCTGCAGGCGCTGGCCGCGCCGTATCTGCATCACGAAATATCGCTGGCCCAGGTCAACGAGCTCGCCGACAAGATTACCGCCGCCTATCGCGACCACGGCTATATCCTGTCCCGCGCCGTGGTGCCGCCACAGCGCGTCGAAAGCGGCACGCTGACCATCCGCATCGTCGAGGGCAGCATCGACAAGGTCGACATCCAGGGCGATGCCGGCGGCGCGGCCGAGATCCTGAAAGCCCATGGCGCGCGCATCGCGGCGCAACGGCCGCTGACAGCGGCCGTGCTGGAACGCGAACTGCTGCTGGTCAACGATCTCAGCGGGCTGCAGGTCCGCAGCGTGCTGACGCCGTCACGCACCGCCACCGGCGCCGCGGATTTGACCCTGGTGGTCACGCAACGCCCCATCGAAGGCTATGTCACCTTCGACAATCGCGGCTCGCGCTATCTTGGTCCCTATGAGCTGATGGCAGGCGTCTATTTCAACGACCTGCTGAACACCGGCGGACGGCTGGGCCTGAACGGCGTGGTGACGCCCGATGAAGGCCCCGACCTGGCTTATGGCTCGGTGAGCTTTGACCAGCCGCTGACATCCGACGGGCTGCGCCTGTTCACCACCGCCAGCTATACCGACACCAAACCGGGCTCGACCCTGCGCGCGCTGGATACGCGCGGCAAGGCGATGAACCTGTCGACCAGCCTGTCTTATCCGATCATCCGCGCGCGCGACTTCAACCTGAGCCTGTCGGGCAGTTTCGCATATCGCAACGTGCGCTCGGACAATGCCGCGGTCTCGCCTTTGTTCAGCGATCATGTCCGCACGATCGATGCCGGGCTGTTCATGAACCTGCTCGACAACTGGGGCGGTTATTCCAGCCTGTCGGTCACGGTGACCCAGGGGCTGGACATCTTCGGCGCCACCACGGATGCATCGACCGCCAAGTCCCACGCCAATGCCAGCGGCCAGTTCACACGCGCCGTGTTCGAGGCCAGCCATTCCCAGCCGCTGTTCAATGGTGTCAGCGTGACGCTCTCGGCTGGCGGCCAGACCGCGTTCCGCGAGAGCCTGCTGGCGTCGGAGCAATATGCGCTGGGCGGCTATGCCTTCGACCGCGCCTTCGATCCGTCGGAAGTCACCGGCGACGCCGCCATTGCCGGGCGCGGCGAGCTGCAATGGCAGGCGGTGGAGCGCTTCTTCGCGCTGTCCAACATCGCGCCCTATGGCTTTTATGAAGGCGGCCAGGTGTGGCAATCGCATCCCTTGCCCGGCGAGCTGCGCTCGGAGTCGCTGTTTTCCGGCGGCGCGGGCCTGCGCTTTGCCATCGCGTCGCGCCTCAGCGCTGACCTGGAATGGGCCAAGCCGCTGGGCCGCGATGTGGCCGCCGCCGGCAATCGCGCCTCGCGCTTCTTCTTTTCGGTCAGCACCAGTTTCTGATGCCCCGGCCCATGGGCCGGGGATTTGTTGAAGGTCCGCCAGGACCGGGATGGGGATCATGAGCAATACCGACAGCTTGAAGTCTTTGCGCCATCGTCTTTGCCGCACGCCGGCAAGCCCGCTCCTGGTGTTCGGCCTGTCGGCCGCGTTCGGTAGCCCGGCGCAGGCCGGCGATGCGGGCGCCCTGCCCCAGGACCCGATGGTCACCGCGGGCAATGCGAGTTTCGCCCAATCGGGCAAGACGCTCACCGTCAACCAGACCAGCAACCGCGCGGTCATCGACTGGCGCAGCTTCGACATCGGCGCCGATGCCCAGGCCAACTTCAACCAGCCCAACTCCGGTTCCATCACGGTCAACCGCGTCAATGCCGGCACCGATCCCACCCGCATCGATGGCGGGCTGCATGCCAACGGCCAGGTGTGGATCCTGAACCCCAACGGCGTGCTGTTCGGCGCGACCGCGCGGGTGAATGCGGCGGGCATCGTCGCTTCCACCGCCAATATCGATGCCGGCCGCTTCATGGCCGGCGACAACCGGCTGACCTTCACCGGCAAGGACGCCGGCACGGTCGCCAATGACGGACATATAAGTGTCGGCGAAAGCGGCTTGGCCGCCTTTGTCGCCCCCTCGGTGCGCAACAGCGGCACCATCACCGCGCGCACCGGCAAGGTCACCCTGGCGGCCGGCACCACCTTCACCCTGGACCTGGCGGGCGACCGGTTGGTCGAAATCGGCATTGGCTCGGACAAGGCGGTGGTCGACCAGTCCGGCAAGATCGTCGATCCGGGCGGTACGGTCCAGTTGAGCGCGCGCGCCGCCAGCGAGGTCGTGGACGGCACCATCAACATGTCCGGTGTCACGCGCGTCGCGTCCGCGCGGCGAGCCGGAGGCGATATCATTCTGGACGGCGATGCGGTCGCGGTTTCGGGAACCGCCGACGCTTCGGGCACCGGCGGCGGCACCATCGCCATCACTGGCAAGACCATCGACGTCGTCGACAGCGCATCCCTGCGCGCGGACGCCAAGGGTGGCGGCCAGGGCGGCACGATCACCGCGATGGCATCGCTGCGTGGCAGCTATGCCGGGCGCTATTCCGCGCGCGCGGGCAGCGGCGACGGCGGCAAGATCGAAACCTCGGGCGAGAGCGTCACCACCGCGCCCGAAATAGCTGTCGACGCATCATCGGCCACCGGCCAGGCGGGCGAATGGCTGATCGATCCGCTGAACGTCACCATCGCATCGGGCACCGGCGGCGGGGGGACGGGCGCCACCGTAACGGTGGGCGCGATCCAGACCGCGCTGGCCGGCGGCACCGCCGTCGCCATCACCACCGACCAGGCGGGCGCGGGCAGCGGCGACCTGACCTTGGCCGCCAGCATCAACGCGACATCGACCGGCAATGCCGGGCTGACCCTGACCGGGCGCCACCTGCTGGCGACCGGCAACAGCGTCATCAACATCGCGGGCGGCGCGCTGACCCTGAACGTCAATGCCGTGAATGCCAACAGCACCCCGCCCACCGGCGGCTGGATCAACGACGCGCTGGGCATGATCGGCACGGTCAGTGGCGGCACCACCATCAATCTGGGCGCCGGCACCTACACGACCACATCCGGCTACATCAACGTCAACAAATCCAATGTCGCGATCAACGGCGCGGGCCAGGGCCTGACCATCCTGGATTCGCGCAGCGCCTCGACCTATGGCCTGCGCGTCACCGCGCTGAACGATGTCAGCCTGAGCGGTTTCACCTTGTACGGGGCGACCGGCACCAACGCCTATGGCCTGAAGGTGGAAGCCACCACCAACCTTACCTTGACCAACATCACCAGCCAGGGCGCGGCCAAGTCGGAATTCGACCTGAACGGCATCATCGGCGGCACGTTGAGCGGCCTGACCGCGAACGGCGCCAGCGTCAGCACCGGCGTGGCGACGGCCGGCAACGGCATTTCGCTGACCGACAGCCAGAACATCACCCTGGCCAATTCCACGACCCTGAACAACCAGTGGGGCGGGCTGGCGCTGTACCAGTCCAACATGCCCAGCGGCTACACCTTCCAGGAAAAGAACATCACCGTCGCCGCCGGCAACACCTTCACCGAAGCCAACCCGATCTATGCCGAGGACCAGTCGGCGACCAACGATTTTGGCGCGATGACGCTGGCGGGCTACAATTATGTCGTCCAGTCGCCGGGTGCCGCCAACGACGTCTATTCCTGGTTCCAGAAGACCCAGCAGGCCGCGATCGACCAAGCGGTCAACACCGGCACCAACGCTACGGTCCAGGGCTATGCCGGCAACGGCCAGCGCGGCAACAACATCTTCAGCATCGGCTATGGCACGCTGGCCGCGGGCGGCACCCGCGCGCTGTCCATTCCCGCGGCGATCAGCGCAGCGCTGTCTGGCGCCACCATCAATATCCTGAGCGGCCTCTACACCCTTGCCGCCCAGCTCAACATCAACAAAAGCGTCAGCCTGGTGGGCGCCGGCATCGGCAACACCACCCTCACCTCCAGCTCCACCGGCTACGGCATCAACGTCACCGCCGACAATGTGCGGCTGAGCGGCTTCACCTTCAACGCACCCACGGCCGTGAACAACGCGACCTATGGCGTCAAGGTGACGCCCGATACCAACGTCGCGTCGGACAGGCTGCTGAACTTCACCATCGACCATGTGAAGATCAATGGCGGCAACCGCACGGGGCTCGACCTGAACGGCGCGGTGGGCGCCACCATCGACAATGTCTCGGTGTCCAATGTGGTGCACGGCAACGGCATCGCGCTGACCGACAGCGCCAATGTCACCATCACCAACACCACCACCAGCAACAATGCCTGGGGCGGTCTGGCGCTCTACCAGTCCAACATCTTCTACAACCAGCAGGTCAACAACATCTCGGTGGATGCGACCAACAGCTTCAACGACACCATTCCCGTCTATGCCGAAGACCAGTCCGCGAGCCTGGATGTCGGAACCCTGGCGCTGGCCGGCTTCAGCTATGTGGTCAAGGCGCCCAACCTGGCCAACGACGTCTATACCTGGTTCCAGAAGACGGCGCGCGCGGCAGTCGACTTCGCCACCAATGCGGCGCTGAGCAACAACAACCTCACCCCGGCGACGGCCACGGTGCAGGGCTATTCCGGCAACGGCGTTTCCGGCAACAACAGCTACACCGTGGGCATCGGCAGCAACGGCACCGCCATGTCGCTGTCGGGCACATTGAACCTCGTCCCCGCGGGCGCCACCGTCAACCTGCTGGACGGCACCTATGCGGTGCCCGGCGGATCCTTCCTGAGCATCACCAAGAGCGTCAGCCTGATCGGCCAGAGCGAGGCCGGCACCATCATCAACGCCAGCGCCGCCAACACCTATGGCCTGCGGGTGCAGGCCGACAACGTCACCTTGAGCAACTTCACCTTGATGGGCGCCACCGGCACCGGCGGCTATGGCATCAAGATCGAACCGCTGAGCACCACCGCCAGCGCGCGCCTCAACAACGTCACCCTCAGCCATGTCACCATCAACGGATCGAACAAGAATGCGCTGGACCTGAATGGCGTCCATATTGCGTCGATCGATCATGTCACGGCGAAAAACGCGGTGGCCGGCAACGGCATCGCCGTCATCGACAGCACCGATGTCACCCTCACCGGGTCAGTCACCACCAACAATGCCTGGGGCGGGCTGCGCATCGAGGAAAAGAACGCAACCTATAACCAGCAGACCGATCGCGTGACGGTCGACGCGACCAACAGCTTCGGCGAAGCCGCGCCCGTCTATCTGGAAGACGATTCCGCCAGCCAGGATTTCGGCACCGTGACGGTGCAGGGTTTCGGCTTCGTGGTGCGCGCGCCCAGCAATCCTGCCGACGTCTATACCTGGCTGCAGAAGACGCAGCAGGGCGCCATCGATTATGCCGCCAACCAAAACCTGGGCAGCGCCACGGTGCAGGGCTGGACGGGCACCACCGGCAACAATCATTTCTTTGTCGGCACCGGCACCCTGTCCGGCGGCAGCAGCCGCACCTTGTCGATCCAGTCCGCGCTGAATGCGGCCCAGGCCGGCGCCATCATCGACGTCGCCAGCGGCAGTTATGCCGAAAGCCTGACGCAGGGCACACGGGCGACCATGAACTTCGGCACCGTGACCCTGGGCGGCAGCTACACAATGACCGGCAGTGCGGCCAATTCCATCCTGTCCGGTTCGCTGTCGGCCACGGCGGCGAACTGGGCCGCGAGCATCAACCTGGGCGGCGCGCTGTCGCTGAACACCAGCGCGGCGAACGGCGCCATCACCACCGCCGCGATCGACGGCGGCCAGGCGCTGACTTTGAATGCCGGCACCGGCGCAATCAGCCTGGGTGCGCTGGGCGCCACCACGCGGCTGGGCACGGTAACGGTTTCCGGCAGCACGACCTTGACGGCCGGCACCTACAACGGCGCCAGCTTGAACTTCGGCAAGCTGATCCTCGCAGCCGACACCAATCTCAACGCCACAAGCACGATCCAGGCGAGCGCCATCGATGGCGGCAAGGCCCTGACCATCAGCGCCGGCTCGGCCAACCTGGGCGCACTGGGCGCCATCACACGGCTGGGCGCGGTGACCGACCTGTCGACCACCACACTCACCAGCGGCACTTACAATGCTGCCAGCTTCAACTTCGGCAATCTGATCCTGGCTGCGGACACCACGCTGAACGCCACGGGCGCCTTCATCGCCAATGCCATCGACGGCGCCCGCACCCTGACCGTCAGCGCGGCCTCTGCAAATTTGGGCACAGTCGGGGCGACCACACGCCTGGGCGCGGTCATCGTTTCCGGCAACACCACGCTCAGCGGCGGCACTTACAATGCCGCCAGCTTCAACTTCGGCAACCTCATCCTGGCCGCCGACACCGCGCTGAACGCCACCGGCACCTTCATCGCCAACGCCATCGACGGTGCCCGCGCCCTGACCATCAGCGCCGGCTCGGCGAGCCTGGGCACGATGGGCGCGACCACGCGCCTGGGCGCTGTAACCGATCTTTCGGCCACCACTCTCACCGGTGGCACTTACAGCGCCGCCAGCTTCAACTTCGGCAACCTGATCCTGGCTGCCGATACAACCCTCAACGCCACCGGCGGACTGAAGACCGCCGCCATCGATGGCAACACGGCACTGACCATCAGCGCCGGCTCCGCCAGCCTCGGCGCCTTGGGCGCAACCACGCGCCTGGGCGCAGTGACCGACCTGTCGGCCACTACCCTGACCGGTGGCACTTACAATGCCGCCAGCTTCAACTTCGGCAACCTGATCCTGGCCGCCGACACGATCCTCAACACCACCGGGACGACGCAAGCGGGCGCCATCGACGGCGGTCAGGCGCTGACCATCAGTGCAAGTTCGGCCAGCCTGGGTTCGCTGGGCGCCACCAACCGCCTGGGCGCGGTCAACGATCTCGCCACCACGACCTTGACCGGTGACACCTACAATGCGGCGAGCCTCGCTTTCGCCGGCGATGTCGTCCTGACCGGCGCCCTTACCACGTTCGACACCGGCGGCGGCGACATCACCATCGGCGGCGCCTTGTTGGGCAGCACGAGCGGCGCACAAAGCGTGACTATGAATGCGGGGCCCGGAACGGGTAACCCCGCGCAGAACGGCGACATCCTGCTGCAGAATGTCGGCACCAAGACAGTGGCGCTGGGCAGCATGACGGTGGCGGGCGACAATTTCGGCGCCCAGACCGTCAACCTGGCCGGCGATTTCCATTCCACCCTGCTCGGCAACCAGGTTTTCTCATCTCATACCCTGAATGCCGGCGGCGTGGTGCAGAGCGCGGTCGGCGGCAACGCCTCGGGACCGATCAATGCGGGCGGCAGCGTCGGCCTGTCGGTCAGCGGCGAGCTGAGCGGCGCCATCGGCGGCAGCGATATCAACCTGAACGCCGGCACCATCCAGGGCGCCACCGTCACGGCCACCCAAGGGGTTACCGTCAACGCCAACACGGTGGCGGGATCGAGCCTCACGGGCCAGACCGTGACCGCCACGGCCGCCAATTTCGCCACCGACATAAACGCCGCATCGGTCACGCTGTCGGCGGCGACGATCACGGGATCGACCATCACCGGATCGAAGGACATCAACATCAGCGCCGCCACCGTGGCCGGCTCCAACCTCGCCGCGCCCACCGTCAAGGCCACAGCGACCGACAGCTTCAGCAGCAACATCACCGCCGCCTCGGCGGCGCTGAATGCCGGCAGCGTCACCGGATCGACCATCACCGGGTCCAGTGACATCGCGGTCACCGCCAGATCCGTGCAGGGCTCCAGCCTGGCAGCACCGACCGTTACGGCTGCGGCCACCACCTTCAACAGCACCGTGGCCGCATCGTCGGGCGCCAGGATCACCGGCACCGATGTGGCGGGCAGCTTCACCGGCGGCTCGTTCACCGTCAGCGGCAGCAACAGCGTGAATGCCAACATCGCCGCCAATTCCGCCACCGTCAGCGGCAACGCGATCACCGGCAGCTACACCGGCAATTCGGTGGCATTGAGCGGCGGCGCCAGTGTCAACGCCACCGTCACCTCCAACACGCTTTCGGTGCAGGCGCCGTCGGGCAATCTCCAGGGCAGCTGGGCCAATGTCGACACCGGATCGAGCGGAACGCTGGTCTTGAACCAGCAGGCCAGCATCGGCAACGGCAATGTCGGGCCGTCGCAGCTGGTGGTCGAGAACTTCGCCCTGCCAAAGGGGTCGTCGCTCACCACGCGCGGCGATATCGTGCTACCGCAGAACCTGATGCTGGGCCTGTTGTCGCCGGCTGGCCCCAGCGCGCCCAGCTTCGTGGTGGTGCAGAGCGTCCAGCAGCTGGGCACCTTGCTGTCGCAGAACTACAGCGCCATCGTGATCGACCTGTCCGGCACGGCCCGCAAGGACGAAGCCATCAACTAGGGCGCGGCATCGCGGGGCATCAGCCCCGCCACCCGGAAGGCGTCGCCGCGGTCGGGCCCGATGAAGCCCCGGACCGGGTAGGTGCGCGCGCCCCAGCCGCCGTCGCGGATGTTCCACACGCGCACCAGCGACCAGTCGTTGGCGTCGCTGACATCCATCACCGGGTCGTTCACATAGATCGCGCCGTCATCGAACCAGTTGGCATGGTCGATGCGGATCTCGCGCGGCGAGATCAACCGGCGCACCACCGCAAGATGCGCGCGCTGGGCCCCGGCATAATTGTGCAGCACCATCACCGCGCCTTCCAGGGGCGCGGCACGCCGGGCGAAGACGCCGGCCGCCTTGTCCCACCAGGTATACGCGTCGCCATAAATCTTCACCTGCGAATGACCGCGGGCATAGGGTACGCATTCCAGGCGCGCAGAGGCTGCCACATCGGGTGGCGCTTCGGGCGCAACCGTGCCCATACATGCCCCCAGCGGCAGAGCCAGGCTCAACACAAGCGCCCTGCCCCGCCCCGCCATCCGCCTACATCTCGCGCGCATCGCCGCGCACAGCGACAAGTTCGTCACGCACAAAGCCGATATGGGTGAGATGCTGCACGCGGCGCAGCGGGATGGCGGCAGGCGCATCGGTCAGCGCCGTGCTGATGCCGATGAAGCGCTTTTTCGCCGTGCCGGCCATGGTCACGGGCACCAGCACCGTCTCGAATGCAAATCCGTGCGCGCCGCAGAAGGACATCAGGCACAGCGGCCGATGGCTGTCCAGCGCGCGCTGGCAATAGTCCTGCAGCATCTGGCGATCGCGCGGATCCCAGTGATCCAGGAAGCCGGTGTCACGCAGCTTGACGCCCAACGCATGCTCGACCGCGCTGCCGGCAACCGTATAACGCAACCGGTTCCGGTCATCGGTCTCCAAGATCAGGATGTGCGGCGCGAGAGAACCGATAATGGCTTCATCGCAATCGGCTTCGGCGGTGATCAGCCGCGCCACGCTCAGTCCGCTCCAGTAACCGGCCAGAAGATTGCCGTGCCTGTGCCTCATCCGCCCGCGCCCGATATCCAAAACGTAAAACAGTATCCATTACGGATACTTTAAAAGTGTAAAGATCACAAGCGCGTTTCCTTTGATTTTCCTGCAATTCACTGCGCGCAATCGTTAACGCGCCGGCGCTTTTGTTTGCGCAATCGCAATGGTTACCTTCTGTAAACCCTTCCGGAGTATCCATATTGGATACTACGGAGATGACGATGTCTTCTTATCCTGCCGCGACGGATGCACCGGCCCCGATTTTCGGACGCTCGCGCGCGCGCACCAGCGCGGGCACCTATTGGAAGTGCCACATCGGCAATCGCATGCACCTGGCGCGCGAGAAGGCATGGGGCCGCGACGCGCACAATCGCCCTGCCCTGACGCGCGAGGCGCTGGCGCGCCGCCTGGACATGCCGGTGCAGCGCGTGTGGGAAATGGAAGCAGGCATCCTTCCGATGGACGGCGCGGAGATCGCGCGCATCGCCGAGGTGCTGAACGTCCATCCCGGCAGCCTGTTCGACGAGACACCCATGGAGCATTGGACGATGAGCGCGCGCGGCACGCCCGCCTGGCTGCTGGCCACCACCATCGGCCAGATGGACCCGTGCGACCGCGACCTGCTGGAGGCGCTCGTCATCCGTCTGGATGCGCGGCGCAACGGCAAGCCGGCGTGATGGTTTGCGCTAGCGCGCTTTCGATCCCGCGCGGCGCGTGGCACGCACGGGCGTTTCCTTGCTGCCCTCGATGCGGCGCAGGGTCCCCATTAGTTCCTTGGCGACCTGCACCAGCACGACGCGATCGGCTTCCGGCAGCTGGCGGATGATCTTCAGAATTTCGGTCTCGGCGGGGCCATGCTGGCAGGCGATCTCGTTGACCGGCAAAAGGTCGGTGATCTTGACGTTCATGGCGTGCGCCAGGCGCTCCATCCATTCCAGCGACAGGCGGCGGTCGCCGCGCTCCAGCTTCTGGATCTGGGCCTTGGTGGTGCCGGCGGCGTCGGCGACGGCCGCCAAAGTCAGCCCCCGCTCCTTGCGCAGTATCGCAATCCTGTTCTTCACGCCGCTTCACACTCGGATCGACGGTCGAAAAGTAAACAGCCGCGCTTAACACATCCCTACGGGACGCCTGCGTGTGGGCCGTTCCTTGCCGCCGATCTCCCAGTTTGCGCGGGGACTCAGATGCGGCCCCCGGTGGTTTCGATCTTGACCACAGAAGTTTGGGGGGCGCCAGAAAAATATCCAAATTGGTGCCAAATACTTCCCATATGGAATCTCGTCCGCGGGCAAAGGAAAAGGCCCGGTTCATGGGATAGAACCGGGCCTTCACTGGAGTTGAGAGCCGAGCTGGGTGGGTCGGGGGGACCCGAGGCGCCCCAATATCTCCGGCTCCATTTCACCACAAAGTTTCCGTTTTGGATACTTCGATTTTGCCGGCCGGCGATCGCCCATGCGGCGCGACCAGGCGCATCGGCGGCACCGCCCACACCTCTCGCCTCCCGCGCGAAAGCATCGGGCAAGTTTTCATCGAAGTTTCGCGGTGCGGTTAACGGATCGTTAGGGGCGGGAACACTGCTGAATTGCCGGTGGCTTGCGGCTTTCGCTAGATTTTTTCAGAAGCCATTAACTGAAAGCCAAGCAATGGCGATCGACCCGGTCATCCTGCTGGTTAGCGAATTGCGAGAGGCCGAAAAGGACCTCGTCGCCGCGTGCAAGCTGCAGAACCTGCGCTACAGTGCCGAGCGCGCCACCACCATCACCGACATCCTGCAACGCGTGCGCGGATTGTATGGCGAACTGATCGAGACGGCGCCCACCAGCGCCATCGGCTCCAGCGAGCTGATCCGCATCGCCGCCCAGCGCCTGCCCTTCTCCCATTCGCGCTATGCCTGGCACCTGACCGACATCGCCGACCGGCTGGCCGAAGGCATGCGGCTGCATTCCGACCTGATCTGGGTGCGCGCCCTTGCCGATGCCCTTTCGGCCGGAACACCCGACAGCGAACTGGGCCGCACCGTGACTTTGCTGCTCACCGCAGTGCGCGGCGCGGCCATGCCGGTTCTGGTGCATCGCGGCTCGGGCATCCGCCCCGAACGCAATCCCGCGCTGGAAGAACTGGCCCCGCCCTTGTTCATTCCCGCGCCGTTCGAGCCGGCCGGCGGCCGGCGGCGCTAGTCGGGCGCCTGCAAGGTGCGCAGCACGCGCTTGACGATGGGCACCAGGACGGCACGGTCCTGGCGCGACAGCCGCGACAGCACTTCCAGCAGCACCGCCGTGTCCTGGTCGTGTTCGCAGATCACTTCCTCCGGCGGCAGCAGGGCGGAGATCTTGGTGTCCATGGCGCGCGCAAGCCGCTCCATCCATTCCAGCGACAGGCGGCGGTCGCCGCGCTCCAGCTTCTGGATCTGGGCCTTGGTCGTGCCGGCAGCCTTGGCCAGCTCGCCCAGCGAAAGCCCCCTTTGCTGGCGAAGAAAAGCAATACGCGTCTGCATACACTCACCGTTGCGCCGCCACCTGCCGGTTACGCGGCGCTGATTATTGCATCGTCAAAATGGTTTGCGCCGCGCCTCTAATGGTCACGCAGCATTCGCACGCGGCCACTCTGAGCCGCAGCGTCAGAACCGCACCATATCGAACCGCGCTTTAAAAAAGGAGTAGTTCCCGCACGAAAACTCGATTCGACTTTGCACGGATTGCTTGCGCGATGCGTGTGTTAAAACCACAGGCAGCATGCGGAAAATATGCGGAAAGACTGGCTTTCCCGATCAGGCGTAGACGTGTTCCAGGCGTTCAGAAATTTTAGACAAGTTGCGCGCGATTCAGCATGGCGCGAATTACCGCCGTTCCTGATCCAACTTGCGCGACATCGCGACCTGGCTTGGCTTGCCGTCGAGCAGCACGCCACGCGCCATTTCCTCGACCAGATCGGCGTCGGGATCGGGCTGCTCCATCAGCGAGACCCGGTGGCGCAGCGCCCGGCCCTCGTCCTGAAGCCGGGTCAGCTTTTCCTGGTTGATGCCGAGCTGGGCCTGGGCGTCTTCCAGCGCCAGGACGCCGCGGGAACCCCAGACTGCGTAGCCGCCGAAATAGGCGGCGCAGACAAAAGACACCACCGGGAACACCAGGATGCGGAAGGAAAGGGCTACGGAACGCTTGATTCGCACCTCAGCAACGAATCACACACGGATTCGCGACGTCAAGTCACTGTGCTTTCAAAGTTTTTCAGTCCATACCGGCGCACCGGTTTCGCGTAAGGCACCATGACCACAGGCACGATCAAGTTCTTCAACAAAGCAAAGGGTTTTGGCTTCATCACCCCCGACGATGGCGGCAAGGACATCTTTCTTCCGGCCGGAACCATCGCGGCGGCCGGCGCCGCCAAGCTGAAACCGGGCCAGCGGGTCACCTTCGACCAGGAAGCGGACACCAAGGGCCCCAAGGCGGTGAACCTGGTGGTTGTGCCGGGTGAAGTCGTCCCGGTTGCGCCCCCTGCCGCCCCCAAGGCGCCCGCAGCCGCGCCGCGCCCCAGCCTCACCGTCTATTACGACGGCGAGAGCGAAGACGCCGAGGACGTGATCGAGACCCTGAAGGAACGCGGCCACGACCCGCGCCTGGTCGACTACCGCGTCACGCCCCCCAACAAGGACGAGCTGAAGCGCATCTCCATCATGCTGCACGAGACCGGGCAGAATCTGGTGCGCCGCTACGACACCATGTTCTTCGAGCTCCAGCTTGACGACCGTTTCATCGGCGAGGCCGAATACTGGACCGCGATCCACGAGCACCCCCAGCTGATCAACGGCCCGGTGGTGATCGCCAACGGCCGCGCGCGCATCTGCAAGACCGAAGGCGAAGTCCGCGCTTTCCTGGGCGACGACAAGCCGGAGGTGCCCAAGACCAAGGGCATGTCGCCGCGCATGCTGGCGATCCTGGCGGGCGATGCGCCGCCGCCCGAACCCAAGCCTGCTGCCGTGGCCGAAAAGAAACCCGCCGCCGCGCCAGCCAAGCCTGCCGCGAAAGCCACCGCCAAGCCGGCCGAGAAAAAGCCCGCGGCAAAGCCCGCTACCAAGGCCAAGCCTGCAAAGGCTGCCGCCAAGCCAAAGCCCGCGGCGAAGCCTGCCAAGAAAGCAGCCGCGAAAAAAAAGAAGTAGTCCCGTTACACGCGTGAAATCTTGTGCGCCGCAACATCGCGGCTGCCCCATAACGGTCGCATTGCCGAGACAATTTGCCGAAACCTTCGCGTTCGGGCTGTGCTTAGATGGCTGCAAAACCGGCGCATGAACGCCGCATAACCATCTAGGGGCCCGTGTTCCAATGATTACCCGCAGAATGATGATGGCTGCTTCGTCGGCTGTAGCCTTGCTCGGCCGCGAGGCTTTCGCCCAGACCGCCAAGCCTGCCGGCGCCCTGCCCGCCGAAACCAACTGGACCCATTACGCCAACGACCTGGCCAGCACGCGCTATTCGCCGCTGGACCAGATCAACGCCAAGAACTTCAACGACCTGGAGCTGGTGTGGAAATTCTCCACCGACTCCTTCGGGCCGCGCCTGGACGCCGACTATCAGTCCACCCCGCTGGTGGTGAACGGCCGCATCTTCTGCACCGCCGGCTTCCGCCGCGATCTGGTCTGCCTGGATGCCGGTACCGGCGAACTGCTGTGGTTTCACCGCCATGACGAAGGCACGCGCATCGGCACGCGCGGCGGCTCCGGCCTGGGGTGTGCCTACTGGACCGACGGCACCAACGAGCGCGTCCTCTACGTCAGCCGCGGCTACACCATGTTCTCGCTGGACGCCAAGACCGGCGCGCCCGACCCCGCTTTCGGCGTCAATGGCGTGCTGGACCTGCGCCAACAGGACGACCAATCGATCGATCCCGATCGCGGCGTGATCGGCCTGCATGCCCCGCCGCTGGTGGTGAAGGACACGGTCGTGGTCGGCTCGGCCCCCACCGCCTTCGCCAAGGGCTATCTGCGCGGCTTCGACATCAAGACCGGCAAGCGCAAGTGGATCTTCCACACCGTGCCGATGAAGGGCGAGTTCGGCTACGACACTTGGACCACACCCGGCCAGGCGGAAGCCACCGGCAATACCGGCGTGTGGGCGCCGATGTCGGCGGACGAGGAACTGGGCACACTCTATGTCGGCGTGGAACTGCCGCCGACAGACATGCTGGGCATCACCCGCGCCGGCAATGCGCTGTTCGCCGAGACGCTGGTGGCGCTGGACATCGAGACCGGCCAGCGCAAGTGGCACTACCAGATGATCCATCACGGCCTGTGGGACCGCGACGTGTCCTGTGCCGGCATCCTGTGCGACATCCCGGTCAACGGGCGCACCGTCAAGGCGATCGCCCAGCCCACCAAGCAGGGCTATATCTATGTGCTGGATCGCGTCACCGGAAAGCCGGTCTGGCCGATCCCGGAAAAGCCGGTGCCGGTGGGCAAGGTGCCGGGCGAGACCTATTCCAAGACCCAGCCGATGCCGACCAAACCGCCGCCCTTCGCCCGCCAGGGCGTGACGGAAGCCGACTTCGTCGACTTCACGCCGGCGATCAAGGCGCGCGCGATGGAAATCGCCAAGCATTATACCTGGGGTCCGTTGTACGAACCGCCGGCCGTGGTCAGCGACACCATCTTCGGCACATTGAACCTGCCGGGCCTGCAGGGCGGCGCCAACTGGCCGGGCGGGTCCTATGACCCCGAAAACCACATGCTCTACATCTATGCCAAGAACCAGTTCGAGATCACCGGCATCATGGTGGGCAAGGACGGCAGGATCATGCAGCGCGGCGGCCAGCCGGCTGCCGGCAGCGCCGACTCCAATGGCGGCGCCTTTGGCGGCAACGCCAGCCTGAAGGGCGCAGTGGGCCGTGGACGCGGCTCCATCGGCAAGGACGGCATGAACGATCCGATCGTGCCGGGGATGATCTCCATCGAGGGCCTGCCGCTGATGAAGCCGCCCTATGGCGTGATCAGCGCCATCGATCTGTCGAAGGGCACGCTCGCCTGGCAGATCACCCATGGCGAAACACCCGACGCGATCAGGAACCATCCGCTGCTCAAGGGCGTGAACATTCCGCGCACCGGCCAGGCCGGCATCCTGGGTACCCTGACCACCAAGACACTTGTGGTGTGCGGCGACTGCGGCCTGTTCACCGACGAGCATGGCAAGAAGGGCGCGCGCCTGCGGGCTTACGACAAGGCGACCGGCCAGCAGGTCGGTGCGGTGTTCCTGGAAAAGGCGCAGACCGGCGCCACCATGACCTACATGCACCAGGGCCAGCAGTACATGGTATGCGCCGTCGGCAGCTCGTTCGGCGCCGATCTGGTCGCCTACCGGTTGCCCGGTGGCGACATCGCCGCCGGCATCAGGGCCGAGGAGCGCTGAGCTCGGACGTATAATTCTCGACCACCAGGCTGAAGGGGACTTCAGCCTGGGTCAGAAGCAGTGCCTTCACGGTGAGGATCGCACCCGCCTGTCCTGGCGTCTCCGCGCCCAAGGTGGTGCGATGGAAGTTCAGCGGCCTGACCACGGTGCCGAAGGGCGTATCGCTGTGATCCAGCGTGTCGTTCATCGCCGGCGTCAGGCGGGAGGGCACATACCAGTTGTCGGCTTGCGACAGCACATGGGTGCCGCAGGCCAGTTTCACCCGGCGATAGCCCACCTTTTCGTCCGCACCGACCTTCAGCAGCGCGCGTACCTCGGCACTGGCAGGCGTGACGCTCTGTTCGCGTTCGGCGTGGATCACGGCGGGATCGGCCAGTTTCAGTGCCGCGCACCACTGCGTCAGGGTCTGGGTAGCGCTGTTGCCCGCCAGAAGGTCGGCTTTCAGGCGCGCGGCGGTATCATCGGCCCGCGCGGGTGCGGCCAGCAGCAGCGCCGCCACAACAAGGCGCTTCAAATCTCGCCCCGCTCTTCCGCGACTTCGGTGGCCAGATAGGACGGCGCGGTGGGCGCAAACGGATGCGTGCCCTTCAGCAGGGTCCAGCCGATGCCCAGCAGCACCGCCACCACCGGAATGCCGATCAGGATGGTGTAGGTGCCGACCGGATAGTCATTGGCCATCAGCACGATCACGCCTAAGAGGAATCCAAGCGTCAGCCAGGCCATCACCGGCGCGCCCGGCATGCGGAACGAGACCGGCGCGATGGCGCCACGGTTCTGCGCCGCGCGCAGCCGCATCTGGCACACCACGATGAAGGCCCAAGTCGAGACCACGCCGACCGACGAGATGTTGAGCACGATCTCGAACACCCGCGACGGCACGTAATAGTTCAGCACCACGCCGAAGGCATAGATCACCAGTGTCACCAGGATGCCGCTGGTGGGCACGCCCTGCGCGCTCATCTTCGATACCAGCTTGGGCGCCGACCCGCCCATCGCCAGCGACCGCAGCACGCGGCCGGTGGAATAGAGCCCGGAGTTCAGGCTGGACAGCGCCGCCGTCAGCACCACCAGGTTCATCACGCTGCCGATGCCCGGCACGCCCAGCGAACTGAAGAAGGTGACGAAGGGCGAAGTGCCGGCCTTGTACGCCGTCCAGGGCAGCAGCAGCACCAGCAGCACCACCGAGCCGATGTAGAACAGGCAGATGCGCCACACCACATTGTTGATGGCACGTGGCAGAACGGCACGCGGGTTCTGTGCCTCGCCTGCCGCGGTGCCCACGATCTCGATGCCGGCGTAAGCAAAGACCACGCCCTGGATCAGCACGATGGCCGGCATGATGCCGTGCGGGAAGAAGCCGCCATTCTCGGTGATCATGTGCAGGCCCGGTGCCGCGCCGCCGACCGGGTGCCCGGTCGCCAGGATGGCGCTGCCGATGATCAGGAAGGCGATCAGCGCCGTCACCTTGATCAGCGAAAACCAGAACTCCAGTTCGCCGAAGAATTTCACCGCCAGCAGGTTCATGCCGCCGACAAAACCCAGCGCGATGGCGGCGAAGACCCATTGCGGCACGGCCGCGAAGCTGCCCCAGTAATGCATGTAGAGCGCCACCGCCGTGATATCGACGATGCCGGCATGGGCCCAGTTCAGGAAGAACATCCAGCCGCAGACAAAGCTCGCCTTCTCGCCCAGGAATTCGCGTGAATAAGACACGAAGCTGCCGGCGGTGGGGCGATACATCACCAGTTCGCCCAGCGCGCGCAGGATGAAGAAGCTGAAGAAGCCACAGGCGCCATAGACCAGCGCCAGCGCCGGGCCCGATGCCTGAAGCCGCGCGCCCGCACCCAAAAACAGACCGGTGCCGATGGCGCCGCCGATCGCGATCATCTGGATCTGGCGCGGCTTCAACGCCTGGTGGTAGCCCGCGTCGTGCGAGGCGAGCCAGTCCTGCTTTGCTTGTTCGCTCATGCGGCCGAGCCTAGGCGGAAAGCCGCGGGCCGCGAAAGCCCCTTGCCCGGCCTAAAGCCGCCCGGCGGAGAAGGTGTCGCAGGCCGCCATGTCGCCGCCCTCAAGGCCCCGCTGGAACCAGCGTACGCGCTGGGTGCTGGTGCCGTGGGTGAAGCTGTCGGGCACGATCCGGCCCTGGCTTTCCTTCTGCAGGGTATCGTCGCCGACCGCCGACGCCGCCGCGACCGCGCCTTCCACGTCGCCGCTTTCGATGACCTGGAATTGCTGGTTGGCGTGATAGGCCCACACCCCCGCATAACAGTCGGCCTGCAGTTCGGTGCGCACCGAGGCACCGGTGGCGCCTTGGGCGCTCATCTCACCGCGCTCCATGGTGCCCAGAAGATTCTGGATGTGATGGCCGTATTCGTGGGCGATGACATAGGCGCGGGCAAAATTGCCCGGCGCGCCGAAACGCTGGCTGAGCTCGCGGAAAAAAGTGAGGTCCAGATAGATGTGGGAATCCGCCGGGCAATAGAACGGCCCGGCCGCCGACTGGCCCACGCCGCAGCCGGTGGGCGTGGCATCGTCGTAGGCGGTGAAGGTAGCGGGGGTGAAGCGCGTGCCCTGTGCCCGAAGCAACGGCTGCCACACATCCTCTGCCGAGCCGATGATGCGGCGGGCAAACTGGTAATCGCCCTCGTCGACGCGCGGGCCGGCCTGGTCCTGCCGCTGCGGCGTCGAGACCGGTCCGCCGCCATTCAGAAGCTGGGTCGGGTCGGCGCCGGTCAGCCACGAAACCACCAGAACCACCGCCAGGAAGCCCAGCCCGCCGCCGCCCATCACCATGCGCGGCCCAAAGCCCCCGCCGCCGCCATAGCTTTCGCCGCGGCGGTCGTCGGTGTTCTCGGTCGGCCTCAGATCGTCGATGCGCATACGGGTTCCCTGTTTGCCCGAAAGGCTAATGGGAACGCATGACAGCAGCAACCGGATGCGTCAGCCGTGCTCCAGCTCGCGCAGGTCGCGGCCGCGGGTCTCATGTCCGAACCAGGCGATCAGCGCGATCGACAAAAGCGCCGGCATGGCGATCAGGGCTGCCGCGACACCGATCGCGGGAACGAGCGCCAGCGCGCTCAGCGCCTGGGCGGCCAGCCCACCGATCTTGCTGCATCCCGCCACCCAGCCAGTGGCGCGACCGCGCACCTTCACCGGATAATTCTCTGACGCATAGGGCAGCAGCATGGAAATCACACCCGACGTGCCCAGGATCAGCAGCACCAGCGCCACGACCGGATTGGCCAGCACGGGAAACACCCCCATGCCGCGCAACAACAACGCCATAAGCCCCAGCGCGGTGACGCCGATCATCAACAGCAGCGCATACTTGGTGCTCCAGCGGCTGTAGAGCCAGGTGACCACCAGGATGGTAGGTGCCGCCAGCAAGGTCGAGCGCGCGATGATGCCACTGGCCAACGCCACGCTGCGCCCCTCGGCCACCAGTTCGCTGGGAATCCACAGCAGAAGGCCGAAATTCACCAACCCCCAGGTCAACGCAAGCAGGGTGAGCGCCAGGGTCGTGCCCGCAAAGCCCGTTGGCGGCAAAGGTGCGTGTCCGCCCGCATCTTCGTCGACTTCGCCGCGCGGCGTTTCCACCGCGCCAAACCGCGCCAGCACTGCGCGCGCTTCGTCGATGCGGCCCATGTGCTGCAGGAATCGCGCGGATTCCGGCAAAAGCGGGCTGAGCGCGATCAGGATCAATCCGGTCGGCAAGTTCAGGAACCACATGATGCGCCAGCCGAACAGCGGCTGCAGCACCGCCGACAGCGCGCTGGCAGCGAAATAGCCGCCCACCGCACCGATGCCGCCCACCAGCACCAGCGCCCAGCCGCGATGGCGCGTGGGCATGGTCTCGGCCAGCAGCGCATTGGCGACAGGCAGCAATCCACCTGCCGCCGCGCCCATCATGAAGCACATGAACACGTTCCAGCCGAAGGACGGCATTGCCCCGCAGATCGACGTACCCACGAACATCACCGACGACAACAGGATCGAAGCGCGCCGCCCATACAGATCGGCCAGCAGGCCCCAGACGAAAGATCCTACCGCCGTTCCGGTCAGTGCGGAGAAAGGCAGCAGCGCCACGGTCGCGCCGGTCACGCTATATTCCACGCGCATGCCCGGCGTGACGAAGCCCAGGCTGGCCGGCTTCATGATGTCGATGATCAGCGCCACCACCAGCACCACCATCAGCCGCCAGTGGGCGCGGGTCAGCGGCGCATCTTCGGGCGGGGCAATGGTCGCGATGATATCGTGACGGCCGTGCGGGACCCGCGGCAGAAGGCCATAACCCGCCAGCAGCGTGCCCACCACGATCAGCGCCATGCCCGCCAGCATGCCATTGTCCATCGGCATGCCGGCCAGCATGTAGCCCATCTCGCGCGCCATCAGGAACATGGGCATGTGCAGCCCCACGCCCATGGCCACGATCGCAGAACCGAGCCAGAAGGCCGTGGCGCTGCGGCGGTCGCCGAACTGGAAGGCCTGGCTCATGCCTCCACACCGACGGGAATGCGATAGCCTGCCCGCGGCAGCAGCACGCGCAGCAGCGGCCCTGTCATTACCGTGGTCGTCACCGCCATGATCACCAGCATGGTGAAGATCTTTTGCGGAATGAAGCCCATGTCGTAGCCGATATTGAGCACGATCAGCTCCATCAGCGCGCGGGTATTCATCAATGAGCCCAGGATGGTGGATTCCTTGTGGTCGAAGCCGGTGATGCGCCCGGCGACATAGACCGGAATGATCTTGCCGCCGATCGACGCCGCCAGCACCACCGCCAGCCAGATCCAGTCGCTGGCCGTGGTCAGCCCCAGCACATTGGTGCGAAGCCCGGTGAAGGTGAAGAAGACCGGCAGGAAGAACACCAGCACGAAGCGGCCGACCTGTCGGCGCCAGGCTTCCACGAATGCCTTGTCGTGGTGGAACAGTAGCCCGCACAGGAAGCCGCCGAAGATGGTGAAGATGCCCAGGAAATAGGTGCAGATGCCCATCACGAAAGTCAGGCAGATCACCGCCATCATCAGGTTGGCCGGCACTTCATTGTCCTTGATCGGGTTGGCCGCCAGCAGGCGGTTGACCAGCGGACGCACCGCGAACCACGACACCGTGCCCAGCGCGACGATACCCGCCACCTGCCAGCTGATATTGGCCGCGGAGAATTTGGACGCCGCATAGGCCGAGATGCCGGCCAGCAGCACCCAGCCACAGACATCGTTGATGGCGGCGGCGGAAATGGCGACCACACCGATCTCCTGCCGGGTCAGGTCGAATTCGCGCAGGATGCGGCCCAGGATCGGCACCGCCGTGATCGCCAGCCCCACCCCGAAGAACAGCGAATAAGTCAGCGCATCCATCTGTGGTGCGAAAATCGGCTGCGTCAACTGTCCGATGATGAAGCCCAGCGCGAAGGGAATGGTGACGGAAGCCGCAGCCACGCCGATGGTGGCGTTGCGGTTGCGGGGCTTGGCCAAGTGGCCGAACTCGAAGTCGGTGCCGATCTGGAACATCAGCAGCACCAGGCCGATCTGGCTGATCACCACGATGGGCGCCGACGGCTTGGCGCCGAACAGGAAGACCGCGGCATCGGGAAAGAAATGTCCGAACAGCGAGGGCCCCAGCAGAAGACCGGCGACGATTTCGCCGATGACGCCGGGCTGGCCCATGCGGCGCAAAAGCTGATTGCCCAGCCGCGCCGCCATGATCATCACGATCAGCTGCAGCAAGGTGAGGAAAAGAAGATTTTCTGTTGCGTGAACGGACGAGTGCATACGGCCCCCTGTTGACGCGTGAATGCACTTTGCCCGCGCTGCAATCGAGCGCGTTCACGCGTGTGATGTTTGGATTGGGTTGCCGCGGCCCTCGAGCGCGCGTGCGCCTTCATATAACGTCAGAAATCGCGCCCAGGCAACGCTTTTCGCTGGCATTTGGTGCCCGGATAAGCCATTGTAATACCTAACAAATACGGCTTATGGGGCAGGCCATGGAAAATCACATCCGAAGCATCGCGATCATCGGCGGCGGCACCGCCGGATGGATGGCAGCAGCGAGCCTTGCCAAGCACCTGCCGCATCTCAACATCGACATTCGCCTGGTGGAATCCGAACAGATCGGCACCGTCGGCGTCGGCGAGGCGACCATTCCGCCGATCATCGATTTCATTCGCCTGCTGGGCATCGACGAGAATGACGTCATCCGGAAAACCGGCGCGACCTTCAAGCTGGGTATCGGCTATCGCGACTGGACGCGTGACGGCGATTATTATTTCCATCCTTTCGGCCCCACCGGCTTCGGCATGGGGCCAATTTCGTTTCCTTCCTATTGGCTGAAGTATTGGCTCGCAGGCAAGACGTCGCGGCTGGAGGATTTTTCCATCCAGGCTGTCGCCGCCGATGAAGGCCGCTTCATGCGCCCGGTGCACGCGCCCAACACGCCGCTGAACAAGATCACCTATGCGCTGCATTTCGATGCGTCGCTGTTCGCGCGCTACCTGCGCGACTTCTCCGAAAAGCTTGGCGTCAAGCGCACCGAGGGAAAAGTGCGCAGTGTCGAATTGCATCCCGAAACCGGCTTCATCGAATCCGTGACGATGGAAAATGGCGAGGCGATCAAGGCCGACCTGTTCATCGACTGCAGCGGCTTTCGCGGACTGTTGATCGAAGGCGCGCTGAAGACCGGCTATCAGGATTGGACCAACTGGCTGCCCTGTGACCGCGCCCTGGCCGTGCCGTGCGTGCGCAACACCCCGCCGCAATCCTACACCCAGGTCGCGGCGCGCGAGGCCGGCTGGCAATGGCGCATTCCGCTGCAGCACCGCACCGGCAATGGCCATGTCTATTGCAGCGGCTTCACCAGCGACGACGCGGCCCATCAGGTGCTGATGAGCAACCTGGAGGGCCAGGCGCTGGTCGATCCCCTGCCCTTGCGCTTCACCACCGGCCGGCGCAACAAGGCGTGGGCCAAGAACTGCGTCTCGCTGGGTCTGGCGTCGGGCTTCCTGGAGCCGCTGGAGTCGACCAGCATTCACCTGATCCAGCGCGGCATCGCCATGCTGCTGAAATTCTTCCCCGACCGCAGCTTCGAACAGGCCGACATCGACCGCTACAACAAGATCTTCGAATTCGAATTCGGCCGGGTGCGCGATTTCCTGCTGCTGCACTACACCCAGACCGAAAGGCCCGGCGCCTTCTGGGAGCATTGCCGCAACATCCCGCTGACAGACTCGCTACAGGAAAAGATCGACCTGTTCAAAAGCCACGGCCGCATCCTGCGCGAGGATACCGAGCTGTTCCCCACCGGAAGCTGGCTCTATGTGATGATCGGCCAGGGCATCCGCCCGCGCCGCTATGAGCCGACCGTGGACACGCTGGACCAGCAGATGGTGAAAAACAACCTGGAAGACATTCGCGCGGTGGTGAAGAAATGCGCCGGCGCCATGCCGATGCACCAGGCCTTCATCGACCAGAACTGCCGGGCAGGAAATTAAATCCCGCCGCGTAGCAGGTACATCACCCGGGCGCGGATCTTGCCGTAATTCTCCTTCAACGGCCCCAACAGGCCGTGGCGCTCGGCCGGCAGGTGCGCCAGCGGGTGGCCGTTCTCGCGAAAGACATAGTGGTCGAACAACGCCTTCCAAGCGCGGCGTTCGGCCAGCGGCCTTTCGCTGATCGCGATCATCGACAGCAGCAAGGCGGTGTTGGGCGCGTCGGGCCCGGCGCTGAACGCATCCCACCAGTAATTCACCAGCCCGTTGAACGGCGACAGTCCTTCGACCTGGTGCCACCAAAGCTTGGGCATGTAGATCGCGTCGCCCGGCCCAAGCTCTGCGGTCAGGCCCTGGTCGCGCACGGCCTCGAACCTGGGATATTGCGCCGGATCGGGCCGCGCGGAGGCCGCCAGCGAAACCGGCTGGCCTGCCATAGTGTTGTCGATCGGGCCGACATACAGGCTGTCGATCAGCAACGGCGAATACAGCGTGAAGCGCCGCATACCGGCGACGACGCAGGCCAGGTTGTCGACGGTGTCGTAATGGAAGGACACCGTCGAGGCATGCCCCAGCCAGATGCGCGGCTCGACCGAAGACGGCAGCAGCGGCATTGGATTGTCGACGGCGAACCCCGGCAGATAGCTGCCCACCGGTACCGAGCCGATATAGACCGACTGCGATCCCGGTTCATCCAGGTGACGGATCGCGGTGTCCAGCGCCGCGCCGAAGCGCATCTTGCGGCGGGTGAAGTTGAACCCGGCCAGATCGTCCCGGTAATAGTATTTTCCCGCAATCGCCGGATCGCCGAAGAAGGCTTCCACCTCGCCGCCCGCATCGAAACGCCCGGCATAGTCGCGGAATGCGGCGGGCGATGCGGCCTGCACCGCCGGCCAATGGCGAACCAGCCCGCGCAACACCACCGGCTCGCAATGTTCCACCACCTCGCGCAGAAAAACCTCCGCCCCCGTAATGGCGGCGGCGTCGATCTCGCGCAAGGCGCGGGTCATGTGCCCAGAAGGCCGTCGGTGCCGGCCAGCAGGCGGTTGTTCTTCATCCGCGCCAGCACCGGAACCTGCTTCAGCGACGCGATCATCAGATAGATCAGTTGCAGATAGCCGCTGCGGAACAGGTCCAGCACCTGCGCGTCAGGCAATGCACGCAGCGCGTCCTGGTTGACGGTGTACAGGTCCTCCAGCTGGCGGCTGGTGCCGTCGTCGAACGCCACGCTGATGTCGATCGGCTCGACCAGCCGCAGCTTCACCAGAGTGTCGACAAACGCCTTGGTGATATCCAGCCCGGGGCGCAGGTCGCGGAACAGCGCCAGGATGCTTTGCAGATAGACCGACGGCTCACCAGCATCGGTGAACAGCGGCTGGCCGGCCGCGTCGATGCGCGGGCTGTCCAGATCGATGGCGACATCGCCGCCCGAGGTGAAGAAGGGCCCGCGCTGCAGGTTCAGCGGACGATAGCTGTCCATGCCGCGATCGGTGAGAAACAGGTTTTCGCCTTCGTCGATGCCCAGCATCGCGCCCACCAGGAAGGCGCCGGTGTTGGCGTCCTTGGTCAGCAGGATGGGATAGTGCGTAGCCAGGAACGGAAACTCGCCCGCCACCACCGCGACGAAGCGCTGATTGTCGCCATACCGCGCGGCCGCACCCGGCTGCACCTTCAGGTCGCGATGCGCCTGGTTGTTGAGAAGAACGATATTGGTCATCAGATCGGTTGCAACCCGTAATCGTAGATTTTCTGGAGCAGGTCGCGGTTCCTGGGCAGCTGCGCGCGAAGCTTGCGGGTCAGGTTGACCGCTTCGTGCAGGTAATTCACCGCCATGGAGCGCGTGCCGTCATTGTCGGCCGCCGCGACTTCGGTGCGGAAACCCATGCCGTACAGCACATACTGGTAGCTGGCGGCGGGAAATACTTCCTCGATCCGGTCGAACTCGTCGAAGAACCAGGGCGGCTGGTATTTCCACAGCTTGAGCAGGTTCTGCAGCCGGTCCGGCACCGTGGCGGGATCCAGATTGTCCTGCCAGAACTTCTCCGGCCGTTTCGTCAGCACATAATGCAGCTTCAGGAAGTCGATGATCCGGCCCCAGCGATAATGGTTCACGTCGTTGAAGCGGGCGGCGATGATATCCATCACCTCGCGATTGGCGGGCATCTGCTCGGCGATCAGCTTGGCCGACAGTTCGATCAGCACGATGGCTGAGGATTCCAGCGGCTCCAGGAACCCGGCGGCCAGACCCACGGCCACGACATTCTTCTTCCAGAACACCTCGCGATAGCCCGCACGAATTGGAATCTTGCGTGGCGTCAGCCCCTTGGCCATCGGCCCGGCATAGGCCAGCAATTCTTCCGCCGCCTGTTCGTCGCTGATGTGGCGGCTGGAATAGACATAGCCGGTGCCGCGGCGATGCGGTAGGCCGATGTCCCAGGTCCAGCCCGCCGACTGGCCGGTGGAAATGGTCTGCGACGGGATCGGCGCATTCTCGGAGTCGTAGGGCACCTGCAGCGCCATCGCGGTATCGCAGAACAGCACATCGGTACAGTCCTTGAACGCCACACCAAGCGTCTGGCCCAGCAGCAGCGAACGGAAGCCCGTGCAATCCACGAACAGGTCGCCCGCGATTTCGCCCGCCTGCTCGGTTGTCAGGCTGGTTATGTCGCCCTTCTGATCCTGGTTGATCGTCTTCACATCGGCCAGTACATGGCGCACACCAAGCTTGGCGGTGCAGTGCTTCTGCAGGAAGGGCGCGAACTTGCCCGCATCCAGGTGATAGGCGTAGTTCGCCACCGCCTGATATTCCGGCGTGGTGATGGTCTTGGGCGCCAGGCCGTCGTCGCAAAGCACGCCTTGTGGCGTCACCGCATCGCAGAAGGTCTGTCCGGCGCCTTTTTCCAGCCAGTGCGGCGCCAGGTTCACCTGCGTGAACCCCTGCGGCAGCATCAGCGGATGGTAATAGGCGTCATCGGCGGCGCCGGTCGTCCACTTCGCAAACTTCGCGCCCTGCTTGAAGGCGGCGTCGCATTCGCGGAACAGGTCGGTCTCCGACACACCCATCTTTTCCAGGGTGGTGCGCAGGGTCGGCCAGGTGCCCTCGCCCACGCCGATGATCGGCACGTTGGGCGATTCCACCAGTGTGACGGAAAAGGTGCCGGCCTTGATGCGGCCCTGGTGGCGCGCCGCGATCACGCCGGCGGTCAGCCAGCCGGCGGTGCCGCCGCCCACGATGACGATGTTGTGTACCGGATGCATGCTGATCTTTTATCACGCCATGGCTAGCGCGCCCAAAGAAAAAGGGGCCGCCTCTGTGGTGGAGGCGGCCCCAGTTATCGTTCTGAGGGGGATCAGAACTTGTAGTGTACGCCGAAGGTAAAGCGACGGCCGTAGTCGATGATGTCCAGCGGCTGGTCGGCGTAGCGACCATGCGTGGAGAAGGTTGCGTCGTTCAGGTTCTGGGCTGTCATGTAGACATTGAGCTGCGAGGTGATGTCGTAGCTCGTGCTGAAGTCCAGCTGCGTGGTGGCGTTCACGAAGGTCGGCTCGGTGCCGAACTTCGAGCCGTTCTGCGCCTGGCCGAAGTGATCCAGGTAGGAGTCGCGCCAGTTGGCGGCGATACGCGCCTGGAAGCCGTCCTTGTCGTAGAAGGCGACCAGGTTGGCGCTGTCCGCCAGACCCGCGACCGCAAAGCCCGAGATCGTGATGTCGTTCTGGTTGTAGGGCTTGTTGGTGCCAATGATGGTGGCGTTGGCCTGGAAGCCGAAGCCGGTATCGTCGAACACGTGCTGAACGGCGAACTCGGCGCCGTACACATTGGCGGTCGGACCGTTGACGTTGGCCGAGATGGTGAAGATCGCCGGCGCGCCCGTGGTCGGGTCGATCACGCCATTGATGTTCGCCTGCTTGGTGCCCTGGACAATGAAGTTCGTGACGTTCTTGTTGAACGTATCGAACGACACGTACGAGTTCGGAGCATAGTACCATTCCGCGCCCAGGTCGGCGCTGTCCGACAGGTAGGGCATCAGCTGCGGGTTGCCGCCCGAAGCCGTCAGCGCGCCGACACGCGGGCTGGTCGGAACGTTGGTCACCGGCGTGATCTGGTTCAGGCCCGGACGGGTCATAGTGCGCGACGCGTCGAAGCGGATCTGAACGTCGTCCGCCACCTGCCAGTTCAGGTCCAGGTTGGGCAGCAGATACTGGTAGCTGTTGGTGCCCGTGACCATCGACTGCGGCCCGAAGGTCGTGACGAAGGCGGTATGGTCGGAGGGCTGAACCGTCAGGGCGGTCGGCTGCTGGCCGATGCCGATGGCCGTCAGGTTGGTGAACTCCTCGCGCACGCCGATATTCACGTTCAACGGCAGACCGATCAGCGAGGTCTTCAGCGCCGCGCTGACATAGGCTGCGTTGGAGTTTTCGATGATCTGCTGATAGCTGCCGGCGTTCAGGATGTTGCGATAGACGCCGTCAAAGGCCGGATTACAGCAGCCCACGTTGAAGCCCGGGATCGGGGTGTTCTGCGGATTGCCCAGGCTCTGCAGATAATTGACGATCGCATAGGGATTGTAGGTGTTCAGTGCCGGCGGCAGGTTCTGTCCACCCCAGCCGCTGACGAAGCCGCTGTCGATCGGGATCGAACCCGTGATCAGCGACTGCGGCAGGTTCACGCCATGGGTGCCGATGTTGTTGGAGTTCGGGCCGTAACCGGCATAGGCCTGCCAGTCATTGTTGGCGAAGTCGTCATAGTTGCGGGCGTTGTCATGCTCGCCGACATACTGGTAGCCGAAGGTCAGCTTGAAGTTGTCGTTCTCGACCCAGGTGCCTTCGACCTTGATCTGCTGCACCTTGTCGATGCGGTTGTTCTGGCCCATCGGAAGCACGTGGCTGCCAAGGATGCCGTTGCCCAGGAAGGCGGCGGTATTGCCGTTGGGTCCCAGACCGGTCGGATAGGGCAGATTGTGGCCGCCCGGCACCACGATGCCGACATTGGTGGCGTTGGTGCCGCCGGGAGTCGAGGGACCGTAGCCGATATCGGCGTCGATCGACGACAGCTGTCCACCGGGATTCAGCTGCGACAGCGCCTGGTCGGCGTCAAACTGCACGGCGAACTTGGAATTGACGTCCCACTTCACGTTGACGCCGTATTCGTTGTTCTGGATCACCGAACCGTTGATCTGCGACTGGAAGTCGGTCGGCGTGCCGGTCTGCACGAAGTTGGTGATCGTGCCGTTGTTGCTGGTGGTGACGTTGCGCAGCGAGCCGGCGTTGAACCACACCGAATAACCGTACTGCACCTGGTGCAGCACATCGCGCGAATAGTTGTCGTTCAGGGTGACCAGCACCGCGTCGGTCGGGCGCCACTGCATGGCCAGGCGGCCGTCATAGCGGGTCTCAGTCGTGACTTCCTGGTAGATGCCGTAGTCCTGGATGAACCAGGCCGGACGGTTGTCCGGCGTCAGGGTCGCGGCGCAGGCCGCGGTCGCGCCGGCGCGCTGGCAGGGATCCAGATAGAAGCCTTCCCAGCCCTGGATGTTCACATGGTTGCCCTGGACGCGGTTCGAGGTATAGGCCGCATCGACCAGGATACCGAAGGTGTCATGGGCAAAAGTGTCGCTGAACAGGAAGTCGGCATTGGGCATCGGATCGCCCTGTTCCGGCGAAATGGTGGTGGACGCCGCCGCCACCAGCTGCAGGCCGGGATGGTCGAAGGGCTTGGGATACTTGATGTTGATGGTCGCACCGATGGCACCGCCCGACAGGGCCGCGTCAGGGGTCTTCATCACGTCGATCTGGCTGACAAAGTCGGCCGAGACGGCGCTGAAGTCGAAGGTACGGCCGGTCGCGCTCGAAACCCGGCGGCCGTCATAGAGCGTTTCGTTGAAGGCCGGGCCGAAGCCGCGCACGGTGATCTGGGTGGCCGAACCGTTGGAGGTCGGCACGCCGCCGGTCGAAGAGGTGCCACGGCTGACGGTGACACCAGGCACGTGCTGCAAGGCGGCGGCGATATCGACGTCGGGGAACTTGCCGACATCCTCGGCGGAGATCGCGTCCACGATGCCCATCGAGTCGCGTTTGATATCCAGGTTCTTCTGCAGCGAACTGATGATGCCGGTGACGGTGACGCTTTCGACCTGCTCATTGCTGGCGGGCTGCGCCACGGCGGGCACGGCCCACATGGCCATCAGGCAGACGCCGCTCAGAAGCGCGGCGCGTGTTCCGGTGTTCGCGGTCAGACGATTGGACATTCTTGTATTCCCTCCTGCTCACGCGCCGCCCGCAGGCTGGTCGCGCTTGTTTCCTGTTTTGGGCTTGCGCCCGCTTGTTTTGAGGGAAAGCGTCCGGTCCTTGGTTTATGGGCGTTGGTTACGCTAACATTTCAGCGGCCATGCCCAGGCAAAATGACAAACAGTCGCCGACACTTTGTCGACGCGATTGCCCTGCCGGAACGGCGGGTTACTTTCCCGAAATCTGGAGCCCCCTGCCCCCTAAAACGTCTCCCCGTGTCGCGGAGCACTCTTCAGACGAGGTGCTCTCAACAGTCCAAGACGCCGTCCCCGGCAAAACCCGTCACGAAATCGACGCTTCGGTAAAAAAATTTTCGCGTCCCGCTTTTGTGCAGTGCACAGAGGAACTGGCGAACACGAAAACAACCATTCCGGCAAAAACCGATATTCACCCGGTGCATTGTCTCCGAACTGTCGTAGGATGCGCGCAACTGGGGAAACGAGCGTGAGCCTTAACGGCCCGATACCAAATCACCGTGCGACGAAGGACGAACTCGATGTTCGCTTTCGCGCGTCGCTGCTTGCCTACTTCCTGCGCCGCACCGGAAGCCCCGCCGAGGCCGAGGACCTGACGCAGGAAACCTTCGCCCGGCTGATCGGCTCCAACACCTTCGAGGCGGCGGACGAGGCCCAGGCCTTTGTCTTCCGGGTGGCCTCCAACCTGCTGCGCGACCGGGCCCGGTCCGCGACCCGTCACCGCAGGTACCCCACCCTTCCCCTGGAAACCCTGGGTCCGGCAGAAGAATTTGAGCCCAAACTCGTGGAGGGTCTGGACCCCGAGCGCGTCTTAATAGCTAAAGAGAATCTGTCAGAGGTTCTGGCCGCCCTGGATGAGCTGGGCGAACGGACCAAGAATATTTTTATCCTTTTCCGGCTAGAAGGCATGAAGCAGAAGGGCATCGCGGAATTGTACGGCGTCAGCCTTTCGACGGTGGAAAAGCACGTCATGGCGGCCGTGGTCCACCTCGCCAAGCGCTTCGGATCCGCACCATGAACATCTTTGGTCATGCCGACGATGCCGACCGCCGCCTTGCCGCGGCCGCGTCGTGGCGCGTGCGCCTGACCGAAGCCGGCCTGCACAGCACGCCAGAATTCGACGCCTGGCTGCGCGACGACGCCAACAAGGCCGCCTGGGAACAGGTGGCCCATGCCTGGAACCGTTTCGACGGCGCAGTGCAAAGCCCGGAGATGATTGCCGCGCGCCAGGCCGCCCTGGCCGACGCGCAGCGCGGCAACCCAGGCCCCGCGCGCGTGCGCCGGCTGGTCGGCGCCATCGCCGCCGTCTTCGTCGTCGCCCTGGTGGGCACGGGCGGGCTGTGGTGGAACAGCCGTCCCGACGATTACCAGACCGCCGCCGGCGAGCGCCGCGTGATTACCCTGGCCGATGGCTCGAAGCTGTCGCTCGACGCCGACAGCGAAGTCACCGTGCGCTATGAAAAACATGCCCGTTCGCTGCAGCTGTTGCGCGGCCAGGCGCGCTTCGACGTCGCACATGACAAGTCGCGGCCCTTCTCGGTCCTGGCCGGCAACCAGAAGGTCGTCGCCACCGGCACCGCCTTCAACATCGACATGGGCGGCCCCAAGGTGCTGGTCACCCTGATCGAAGGCCATGTCATCGTCTGGGACGAAAGCGCGATGGGCGCGCCGCGCTCGATCGAACTGCGCGCGGGAGAGCAGCTGGCCGCCGCCCCCAGAAGCCAGCCGGAAGTGCTGCCCGCCAATCTCAAGCGCGTCACCGCCTGGACCGTGGGCCAGATCATGTTCGACGACGAACCGCTGTCGTCGGTGGTCGAGCGCGTAAACCGCTATGGCGGCACCCGCATCGTCATCACCGATCCCAGGGTGGGCGCGATGAAGATCAGCGGCGTGTTCAATGCCGGCGATACGATGGGCTTCGTGGAAATCGTCACCCATTACCTGCCGGTGCAGGCGGTGTCGGAAGGCACCCAGACCATCGCCCTGCAGGGCCAGCCCGACACCAAGAAGACGGATTGATCAAAGCAAAGGGGAGGCATTGAGGACCATCCCCTTCCAAGAAGAATCAGGACGCATAAAAAAACACAGCGTCCGACAGGAAGGAATCCATGCTGAGGGGGAAAGCGCGCTGTTGGCTGCTGCGAACGGTTTCGGTCGGCAGCCTGTATGTTGCGCTCTGCTCAGCCCCCACTTTCGCCCAGGACGCCAAGAAGTACAGCTTCGACCTGCCGCAACAGCCGCTGTCGGAATCCCTGAAGGAATATGCCCGCGTCAGCGGCCAGCAGATCATCTTCACCGAAGACCTTGTCTGGGGCACCCAGGGCCGCCCGCTGCACGGCAGCTTCACCGCCGATGAGGCGCTGTCCCGTCTGCTGCAGGGAACAGGCCTCAACGTCGAGCACACCAGCGCCGGCGTCCTGATCCGGCGCGAGCAGCGCGCCGAAATCCCCAAGCAAGCGCCCAAGGCCGTTACCCCGCCGCCTGAGCAGCTGCCGCAGGAAGACGTGGTCGTCACCGGACTTATTTATTCGCTGCGCACCAACCTGGACATCAAGCGCAACGCCAGCGGGTTGATCGACGCCATCTCGGCCGAGGATATCGGCAATTTCCCCGACGTCGACCTGGCCGCCGCCATGCAGCGCATTCCCGGCGTCACCATCAGCCGCGGTGTGTCAAGCCTGGGCGGCGTGCCGACCTCCACCGGCACCGCCACCCAGATCACGGTGCGCGGCTTCGGACCGTCGTTCAACGAGACGCTGTTCAACGACCGCAAGGTGGCGTCGGGCGTGGGCCGCGCCTTCGATTTCAGTTCGGTGGGCGCGGACTTCGTCAGCGAAGTCGATGTGATGAAGTCGCCCGATGCGGCGCTGTCGTCGGGCGCGATCGGCGCCACGGTCAACATCAAGTTTCCCAAGCCTTTCGATCATCCGGGTCTGAAGATGGTGGGCTCGGCCTCGGCCACCACCTCTGAGCTGGGCAATGTCACGCCCAACATCAACGCGCTGATCAGCAATACGTTTGCCAACGACACTTTCGGCGTCCTGCTGGACGCGGCTTATTCCATGAGCCGCACCCGCGCCAATCACCTGAACATCCAGGGCTGGCAGGGCACCACCATCGATCCCTGCCAGCGCGCGGGCGGCCCCGCTTGCGCGCCGGTGCCGACGCCCGACAGCCAGCCGGCCTGGTACATCCAGGATTACGGCGTCTACCAGGAAACCACCCAGGACACGCGCCTCAACGGACGCGCGGTGCTGCAATGGCGCCCCAGCGACGCGCTGACCTTGACGCTGGACAACAATTTCTCACGCGACACGCTGCATGCCGTCCAGTACGGCTACAGCGTCTGGTTCAATTCCGGCGCGCTGCGCAACGTCACGCAGAACAGCAACGGCACCATCACCAGCTTCATCCAGCCCAACACGCCCACCGACTTCCAGTCGCAGGTCAACGGCTCGGTGCTGCAGAACAACGACACCGGATTGAATGTGCAGTGGGAGGCCAGCGATGCGCTGGTCGTGACGCTGGACTATGACCATTCCCAGGCCTGGCTGAACCCCGGCGGCAAGCTCAGCTCCATCGACGTCGATGTCGGCTACGGCCCTTCCACCCCCGGCGGCACCAACGGCAACAATATCGGCATCATGCTGCCGGCGGGCCATAGCCTGCCCTTCCCCACCGGATATGGCCCGAACGGCAACACCGCCGCCTTCCTCAACAACGGCCTGATCGGCAGCCATGTCCTGCCGCTCAGTGCGCCGGGCCGCTTCAACCGCATCGAGCAGTTCAAGGCCGACGCGGTGCTGACCGAAAGCGACACGCTGAAATTCACCGGCGGCTATCAGTATGTCGGCGACCACGACAATTCCCACCTGCGCAGCGACTTTCCCAACAGCCAGTGGCAGGCCTATGCCGGCTATGGCCCGGCGTCGAACAATCTGGGAAACCATGGCGCGGCGCTGCCGCAGACCCTTTTCACCGGATCGGTCAGCACGGCCGACTTCATCACCGGCTATGGCGGCGCGGCCAACCTGCCGCCGCGCATCCTGGCCTTCGATGCCTACAGCGTGCTGAACTACCTGCAGAGTCTGGGCAACCCGCAAGTCGCCAACGTGCCCGGCTTCAACACCGGCTGCTGTACACCCGCCTATGACGGCACCTACCGCATGGTGGACGTCACCGATGCCAACGCCCAGGTGATCGAGAACACCCACGCCGTCTATCTCACATTGCAATCGCAGGCGTCCGTCGCCGGCATGCCGCTGAAGATCAATGTCGGGCTGCGCGACGAGTTCACCAACGTCACCACCATCGGGCTGGGCCAGCAGCCGATCAAGCTGACGGTGCAGCCCTCCGATCACACCGCCTTCCAGGTCGATTTTGCCCCGCCCCCGGTGACGATCGTGGGACACAACGACTATCAGTTCCTGCTGCCCAACCTGGATTTGGCGCTGGGCGTTACCGACACGCTGCAGATCCGCTTCGATGCCTCGCGCACCCTGACGCGTCCGCCGCTGAGCCAGATCACGCCGGTCCTGACGGTCAGTTCTACCCAGCGCGTCGGCGCGCTGGTCGCCAATGGCGGCAATCCGCAGCTGATGCCGTACCTGTCGGACAATGTGGACCTAAGCGCGGAGTGGTACTACCAGCCGAACTCGTATCTCTCGTTCGACGTGTTCAACAAGGACGTCACCAACTTCATCGTCCAGGGTTCGACCCAGAAGGCGATCAACAATGTGATCGACCCCACCACGGGCCTGCCGGGCGTCTTCACCGTCTCCACCAACGTCAACGGCCCCGTCGCCAATGTGTACGGCATGGAAGTGGCGGTGCAGCACATCCTGGGCGACAGCGGTTTCGGCGTGCAGGCCAATGCCACCCTGGTGGGAACCGACAAGCCCTACAATCCGCGTGACCTGACGGTCAGCGGCTTCGCGGTGACGGGCCTGGCGGATTCCGCCAACCTGGTGCTGTTCTACGACCATGACGGCTTCATGGCCCGGGTCGCCGCCAACTGGCGCGACAACTATCTGGATCATTTCGGCCAGGTGCAGAACACCTCGCGCTTCGGCAGCGAGCCGACCTTCGTCAACGCCACCACCCAGGTGGATTTCTCCACCAGCTATGCGGTCAACCGCGAGCTGAGCATCTATTTCTCGGCGCAAAACCTGAACAACGCCACTTTCACCACACATGGCCGTTTTTCCGAGCAGATTCTGGACCTTGTGGACTATGGCCGGCGCTTCACCCTGGGCTTCCACTTCAAATACTGACGTGTAGGATATCTTCCGAGGGACCGGCACCAAGACCGGAATCGAGGGGGAAGACATGCGCATCCATACCGCTTTGCTGGCCACCATTTTCCTGAGTGCCGCCGCCCAGGCCGCCATGACCGAGAATACGGTCGTCGCCCCCCATCCCCTGAAGGAACTGGTCCCCGTCACCGACGCGACCTTGCGCGCGCCCGACGCCAGCGACTGGATCATGGTGCGCGGCAACTATGAGGGCTGGGGCTTTTCCACCCTGAACCAGATCAACAAGACGAACGTGAAGGGCCTGCAGCTTGTCTGGGCGCGCACCATGGCGCCGGGCATCAATGAGGCCGCACCGCTTGTCTACAAGGGCATCATGTTCCTGCCCAATCCCAACGACGTGATCCAGGCAATCGATGCCAGGACGGGCAGCATCCTGTGGCAGTACAGCCGTCACTTGCCCGACGACAACGCCATGCACAACAATGCCTGGGGCCAGAGGAAGCGCAGCGTCTTCCTGTATGGCGACAAGCTTTATACCGTCACGCGCGACAACTTCCTCCTGGCGCTGGATGCCAGGACGGGCAAGCCCGTGTGGGAAGTCAATCGCGGCGGCGACCTGTATGTCACCAACACGTCGGGTCCGATCGTGGTCGATGGCGTGGTGATTGCGGGCTCCAACTGCCAGGAAGCCGCCCAGGGTTGTTACGTTACCGGCAACGACGCCGCGACCGGCAAGGAGCTGTGGCGCAATGAGATGATCCCGCATCCCGGACAGAAAGGTGATGAGACCTGGGGCGGCATGCCGTTCGAGCAGCGCTGGATGACCGGCGTGTGGGGCCCGATCACCTATGACCCGCAGCTGAACCTGGCCTTCTATGGCTCCAGCGGCGTGGGCCCCTCATCCGACGCGCAGCGCAACGTGAAGGGCAATGCCGACATGGCCGGCACCAACACCCGCTACGCCATCGATCCCAAGACCGGCCATGTGGTGTGGCAGCACCAGGTCCTGCCGCACGACAACTGGGACGACGAATGCACCTTCGAGATGATCCCCATCACCACCAAGGTCGCACCCGACGCGTCGGACAAATCCATGATGGCGGTGGGCAAGCGCGCCGCCTCGCCGTCGCGCCGCACGCTTACCGGCGCGCCGTGCAAGAACTCCATCCTGTGGAGCTTCGATGCCAGGAAGGGCGACTTCCTCTGGGCCAAGTCGACCACCTACCAGAACCTGATCAACGGCATCGATCCCAAGGGCAAGGTCACGGTCAATCCCGACCAGATCATGACCGACCTGAAGAAAACCTATCATCAGTGCCCCACCCATTCGGGCGGGCGCGACTGGCCGTTTAGCGCCTATAGCCCGCAGACCAATGTGCTGTACGTGCAGCTGCAGAACCTGTGCGCCGACATTCACGTCCGCGTCGACAACATCCCGAGCAAGCCCAAGGATCAGTACAACACGCTGAGCAAGCCGATGGTGGCCGACGGCTCGACCAATATCGGGCGCCTGGACGCGATCTCGGTGGAAACCGGCAAGACCCTGTGGAGCTGGGAGACCGCGGCTTCCAACTATTCGCCCGTGCTGGCGACCGCCGGCGGCGTGTTGTTCAACGGCGCGATGGATCGCTACTTCCGCGCCTTCGACCAGGCCGACGGCAAGGTGCTGTGGGAAACCCGGTTGGGCAGCCAGGTGTTCGGCACGCCCGTCACCTTCAGCGTGGACGGCCGCCAGTACATCGCGGTTGCAGCGGGCGGCGGATACAACAGCATGTCGCCGCAATTGCGGCCCGACCTGGATCAGGTCGCCGGCGGCAACATGCTCTATGTCTTCGCCTTGCCGCAGCCGTGACGGAACGATAGGGTCGCGCGCATTTCGCGAGACCGCCATTACAGATGTGTAAGTTCAACGCCCGCGCGCGTATCGGCGGGCTTCTGCTGTGCGCCAGCGCACTGACCGTTCACGCCCAGCCGTCCGAGCATGTGGTGGTCACCGCCACCCGGCTGTCCGACAATGCCGGCGCCAATGTCTCGGTGCTGGGCGCCGACGAGATCGCGGCGCGCGATCCAGCCAGCATCGTCGACCTGCTGCGCGACCTGCCCAATGTCTATGTCCAGCAGTCGGGCGGGCGCGGCAGCGTGGTGTCGCTGTTCACCCGCGGCGCCAAGCCCAACTTCACGCTCGTGCTTCTGGATGGCGTGAAGGCCAACGATCCCACCAACACCCGCGGCGGGTCGTATGACTTTTCAACGCTCGACCTGAACGACATCGAGCGCATTGAATTCGTGCGCGGCCCCGCCTCCGCCATCTATGGATCCGATGCGGTGGGCGGGGTGATCAACATCATTTCGCGAAAGGGCGGTTCGGCTCTGGACGCCGGCGTACAGGCGCAAGGTGGCAGCTTCGGCTATGTGCGCGCCGCCGGCCATGTCGGCGGCCCGATCGGTGATGCGACCGGCAATATCGGGCTCTCCTATACCGACAACGGCATGCCGGTGGATGGCTCCACCCTGAAGAACATCAGTGTCGATGGCGCGCTGGCCCTGCCGGTCATCGCCGACACAACCATCAACCTGAACGGCCGCTATGGCAGCAGCATCGCCGGGTCATTCCCCGACTCCAGCGGCGGCCCGCGCCTCGCCACCCTGCGCACGCTCGATCATCGCGACATCGACGAAAGCGTTTTCGGTGCCCATGCCCGCCGCGACGTCCTCGAAGGCTGGGCCATGGCGCTGGACTATGGCTTCTATGGCCGCGACTCCAACGCGACCTCGCCCGGCGTCGCGCCCAGCGCCCAGACCCCGGCCGGCATTCCCGCCAATGGCGACCGCGCGCGCTTTTCCCGCCACCAGGTCACCTGGACCAACCATGTCGCGGCAGGCCCGGTCGAAGCCGCTTTCGGTATCGACATGCAGGCCGAGCATGGCGTGGATGACGGCTATCTGAATTTCGGCTTCCGGATCCCCACGCATTTCGCGCTGAACCGCACCTTGTGGGCGGGCTTCGGCGAAGCGCGCTGGCACGTGACCGATCAGGTCAGTGTGTCGGCCAGCGGCCGCTATGACGATGCACAGGGCGTGACCCATTTCAGCCCGCAGCTGCGCGCCGATTACACGCCGCTGGACGGCACCGCGTTCCAGCTGAGCTGGGGCAAAGCCTACAAGCTGCCCAGCTTCTATGCCCTGGGCAACCCGATCGTGGGCGACCCCACCTTGAAGCCGGAAGATGCCGAAACGTTTGAAGGCGGCGTGACCCAGAAGCTGTGGGATTTCGGCACCGCCAAGGTCGAAGGCTTCGCCACCGACTACAGCAACCTGATCGATTTCCGCCCCGGCGCGGTGCCCAAGCTGGTCAACCTGTCCAGGGTGCATGTGCGCGGGGTCGAAGCCTCGCTGGACCTGACCTGGGACACACCGGCATGGGGCACGCTGACCGCGACGCCGCGCGTCTCTTATACCAACGCCCGCAACCAGGCGACCAACACGGCACTGCGCGATGTGCCCAGCTGGCTGGCCGGCGCCACCATCCTGTGGAAGCCCACGCAGGACTGGAGCCTGAGCTTCGACCTGACCCATGTGGGCGCGATGGTGGACAACAGCGTGCCCACCGGCGACGTCACCCTGGGCAGCCATGAACGCGCCGACATCGCCGCGCATTACCGGCTGACACCCAACTTCACCCTGGACTTCGGCGTCGATAACGTCTTCGACGCGCATTACGAGGATGTGGTGGGCTTTGCCGCGCCAGGCGCGGTGGTGCGCGGCGGGATCAGCGCGGCGCTGTGACGATCTTTCCGTCCAGCCGGCCCAGCAGCTTGAAGGCGTAAAGCATCACCCGCCCGCGCACCGGCTTCTGCGGGCCCGTCACGTCGGGCAGGCCGAACGCCGAGAGCTGGTGCATCGCCGCACCATCGCCGTCATCGGGATGCGTGGCGATCCAGTACAGGATCTTCGGCAGGTCGCGCGGTGGGATCACCGTCTGCAGCCGCGCGAACAACAGCCGCGGCACGAAACGCTCCACCTGCTCCATCTGCAGAATGTCGGGCACCGCCGCGACCGTCAGCAGGTTGCGCGCCCGCTGCACGGGATCGGAGACATTGCCCGGCGCCCAGCCCGGCAATGCCGACTGGATCCGCGTCAGCTGCGGTTCGATCACCGCATCGGGTTCTTCGTCGGGCCGCGCCACCGGCGAAACAATGCCCTCGTCCGGCGGCAACCGGTCATAGGCGATGGTTGCGAAGTCGCGATCGCCTGCCTGCTGCCACGATGGCGGCGGCGCGGCCTCGGCCACATGCGGCGCGGCATAGTCCGCCGCTTCGCCCACCGCCTTGGCATCGATCTGCTGCGGCGCCGAGGCATGGCCGCGTGTCACCGTCCAGGCGCCGACCGCCACCCACATCGCCAGCGCCACCGCGACCCAGGCACGATTGGGATGGAATTGCCGGTCCCAGCGGAACAACCCCGCGGCCGCGACCACGCCCGCCAGCGCGATCAGCAACAGCATGATGATGTCGTATCCGGCCTGCCCGGTGCCGGTGGCCGCCGACTGCAGCGCCTCCACCGCATAACGGCCGGGAAAGAAGGCGCTGGCCTTCTGCGCCCAGTCCGGCAGGCTTTCCAGCCTGACCGCGACGCCGCCGATCATCAGCATGGGCAGGAAGATGCACTGCCCCAGCGCCTGCACCGCCGGCACATTGTCGACCAGCATGGCGATCACCATGCCCAGCGCCAGGAAGGCCGCCGACGCCGCCAGGAACGCAACGGCCAGCGCCCAGGGGTGCGCCACCCACGGCATGCCAAAGCCGAACGCCAGCGCCCATTGCAAGCCGACCGCGCTGATCAACAGGACCAGCCGCGCGGCCAGGACGCTCGCCACGAACACCCAGCCGCGCGCCGGCAGCAGCAGATAGCGCCGCCACACCCCGCGCTCGCGCTCGCTGACGATGGTGGTGGGCAGGCCGAAACAGGCCGAGCCCAGGATGGTGACGGTCAGGAACTGGCCGATGTGCAGGATCAGCGGCACCGGATCGCTGCGATAGACCGCCCAGAACGCCACCAGGAAAATCAGCGGAAACAGATAGCCGTAGAGAATCGCGGCGCGGTTGCGGAAGTTCAGCACCAGCCCCAGCGCGGTCAGTCGCAGCAGCGCGCTCATGCGCCACCCAGGATGAGATGTTCCAGCGCCAGCGCACCGGGTACGTCCGTCGCGACAATGCGCCCGCCCGCCATCACCGCGACGCGGTCGCACAGCGCACGCGCCTCGTCCATGTCGTGGGTGGTGATCAGCACGGCGCGGCCTTCCGCCTTCGCCGCAACAATGTCTTCGTGCAAGGCACGCCGCGCCGCCACATCCAGCCCGGCGGTGGGTTCGTCCAGCACCAGCACTTTCGGATCGCCGATGAAGGCCAGCGCCAGTTGCAGCCGCTGCTTCTGGCCGCCCGACAGGGTCTCATAGGCGGCGTCGCGCTTCTGGGTCAGGCCGAAGCGCGTCAGCAACGTCTCGACGCCCAGCGGCCTGGCATGAAACGCGGCATACAGCGCCAGCGCCTCGCGCGGCGTCACCTTGTCCTGCAAGGCCGTGGCCTGCAGCACCGCACCCGTCGCGGCGCGCGCGGCAACCGATCCCGTGGCTTCCCCGGCGACCGTCAACCTGCCTTCACCGAAGCGCCGCAAGCCCAGCAGGCATTCCACCGTCGTGGTCTTGCCCGCGCCGTTGGCGCCCAACAGCCCGAAAACTTCGCCCGCCGCCACGTCGAACGACACGTCCTGCACCCAGGGGCGCAGGGACAGGTGGCGGATGGAAATCATCGCGGCTGTTTCTGCAGCTCCGCGTCCGTCCAGGGCTTCTTGCGGAAGGCGTAGAGCTGGCGGAATTCCTTGGCCAGCGCCGGATGGATCGGCGTGGCGGCATTGCCGAAGGCGCCGCGGATATAGGTCAGCACCGCCGCAAGCTGGTTGTCGCTGAGCGACTGGCCCAGCGGCGGCATGTCGCCGATCTTGCCGTCCTTGCCGTTCAGCAGCACCCGCAGCGGCATGTCGGGGCGCCCCGTCACGATCTGCGAGCCCGCAAGGGCCGCCGCGACATGCGCCTCGCCCTGGCCGCGGTCATGGTGGCAGCCGGTGCAGTTGGCCTCATAGACATTCTTGCCCTGGGCAAACAGCTTGTCTTCCTCCGGCGTGCGGTTGTTCTTGGGCGCCGGCGGCACGGGCTTGCCGGGCCAGTTCAGATTGTCCAGCACCGCTTTGGCGGTGGTCGCCACCTCGCCTGTGCCCGAGGCCAGCCTGGTCAGCGCCACCGGTTCTTCCGGCAGGTCCAGAGGCTTCACCACCGGACCGGTCCGGCGCATGGTGTCAACGATGCCGCCACCCGCCTTGCCGCCCGCGACATTGGAGCCGAACCGGCGCGCATCCGCGCCGATCAGACCGGTGTTGAGACCATTCAGCAGCGCCGAGCGATAGGCGGTCTGCGCGTCATCGGTCGACAGCGCAATCACCTGCTTCACCTGCGCGACATTGCGGCTCTTGCCTGCCGCACCCGCCAGCATTTCCACCGCGTCCTGCGAAGGCTTGTTGGCGATCAGTGAGGTCAGCACCGCCGCCTCGCGGCCCTTCAGGCCGCTGATCGCGGCATCCACCGCGATCGGATCGTTGCCCTGGCGCTGCAGCACAAGCGTCAGCGGCGCCACCGCCGCCTCGCCGCGCAGCTCGCCGAGCGACGCGGCCGTTTGCTGGCGCACGATGGCGTTGCCGTCGATCGACTTCTTCGCTACGGCATCTGCGATCTCCGCATCGCCCTTCGCCAGGAAGCCTTCGGCGCCACGCACACCGGCCAGGCGCACACCGGCATCCTTGTCGTCCAGCGCATGCAGCACCGTCGCCTTGTCCAGCGAACCCATGCCGTTCAGGGTCCAGATCGCCTGGGTGCGGGTGCGCGCGTCCGGCGCATCGCTCGCCAGCTTCTTCAGCGCCGGCACCACGGACTTGTCATTGCGCTGCACCAGCAGCTGCTGGGCGGTATCGCGCCACCAGCCGACCGGACTGTTCAGATGCTCCACCAGCTGGGCCGGGGTCTCGCCGATCATCTGCGGCTTGGGACCGGGCTGCTTCATGCCGGTCTTGACCACCCGCCAGATGCGGCCCTTGTGGATGCCGTCCCACAGCCGGTGCTGCATGATGTAGTTCTTCAGATAGTCGGTCTGGATCGGCTCGTCCTGAGACACGCCGCGATACATGTCGACAATAAGAAAGCTGCCGTCCCAGCTGGGCGTCAGCGACACCGGGCGGAAACGCTCGTCCGTGGCGGCCAGGAATTCGCCCTTCTTCCAATAGTCCGCGCCGCTGATGGTGCCGTCGGCGGCGGTGGTCACCTTCAGCAGGTGCACCAGGTTGGTCGGGCTGTCGACCACGACCGCATTGCCATACAGCTCGGGCAGCGCGTCGCCGCGATAGATCATGGGCGAGGAAACGCCCTGGTAATAGAAGGCGCTGCCGTCGGGGCGCGGCACTTCCGGGCGATAGCCGCGATTGACGCCCAGCGTGGGGCGCACCGGCCACACCGCAGACTTTTCCTGGTCGACCAGGTTCTCGTACAGGCCGCGCGTGCGGGTCAGGTCGGAATTGCGGACGAAATAGCGCGGCGCGATGTAGTCGACGAACAGCGGATCGGTGTTCACGTCGCGAAAAATAAGTCCGGCATCGTTCTGGGTGATGCCCCACTGGCCCCGCACCAGGTTGGGCACCACTTCCATCTTGCCGCCGTCCTTCGGCAGCACATTGTAGTTGTGCTCGGAGATGTTGATGGTGTTGTCCATGCCCCAATAGAGACCGTTGGCGGCATGCTCGATGTTGCCCAGCCGGCCGAAGCCGTCCTTGATCACTTCCTTGGTGTCGGCCACCAGATCGCCATTGGTGTCGCACGCCTTCACCAGGTTTGGCGGTTCGCCGATCAGTGCGCAGCCATTGTCCAGGATCTTCAGCGCGCGCGGCAGCACCAGCTTGTCCTGGAACACGGTGCGCTTGTCATAGACTCCGTCACCGTCGGTATCTTCCAGGATGGCGATGTCGCCCACCGGATCGGTCTGGTTGACCATTTCCTTGCCGACGGCATAGCCCTGCATCTCCACCACCCAGAGCCGGCCATTGCCGTCGAACTCCGCGATGATGGGATCGACCACCAGCGGCTCGGCCGCCACCAGCTGCACCTGGTAGCCCGGCGCCATGTGGAAGGTCTTGGCCTCCTGGGCCGGCGACAAGGCGGGCGGGAATTTGGGCTGCTTGCGCTCGACCTTGGCGGGCCAGGGACGGTTGAGCTGCGAGGTCACCGGGCCTTTCGGGTCGGCTTCGGCTGCTTTCTTGGCAGCGGAATAACCGGCCGCGGCCGTCAGTGCGAGTACGCTGGCAGCCAGCGCGAAGGTCCTGATACGCATACATTTCCCCGGGCGATTTGCCCGCGATAATAGTCGGGGAACCGCACCCGGCAAGACCTGTATACCGATCCGCGCACCGCTCGCGACATCGCGCGACAATTGCGGCTGCGAACAGCCCCCGCGCCGCCGGCGCGAGGGTTTTCGCATGACATCTCAGAAAGGATCGGTGCGCTTGGTATAGGCGCGGCCCTTGTCGGCGGCCGGGCTGTCGCCGCCCGTGCAGATCATCACGCCGTCCTTCAACTGGTCGATGACATTGGCCTCGTTGCAGGCATTCAGGAACTTGATGCCTGCCGCCTTGGTGGCATCCAGCACGCGCTTGCGCACCGCCACCATGTTGGGCTGCAGGTCGCCGCGACCGCCCTGCCCCGGTGCGCCCACCAGATAGAAGCCGTGATCGCCCGGGCCCCATTCGGCAAAGGCGATGCCGGGCACCCGCACGGTGGATTCCACGTTGGCGTCGGCGCGCGGGTTTTCGATCTTCACGCCGAAGATCAGTTCGCCATCGGGATTGAGCGGCCAGGGTTCGGCCAGCTTTTCATACTCCTGCGGGCTCACGCCCCACATCTTCGAGGCATAGCTCTGGCTGCCATTGCCGCGGAAGCCCTGGTTCAGCCCCGGCACCACCGGCGCAAACGGATAACGCGACGCCTCGATCATGATCTTGGCAGCTTCGGGACTTTCGGCATTGCACAGCAGGATGCCGTGCACGCCGGCGGCCAGCGCCTGCTGCACCATCCAGGCATTGGCGCGCAGCGCATCCGCCGTGCCCTGAATGGGCAGGGTCACAATGACGGCGGGCGTGGCATGGCCGGTGCGGGTGGGACCGGCTTCCTTCAACCCGCGCATGAATTCGCGCAGCTCGTGAAAGTCCAGCGCGCCATGCTCCATCTCATAGGTGATGTAGTCGGCCTTGGTGGCCGCCATCTGCTTGCCCTTCTCGTAACCGGCGGCTTCGATCTGGGCGTAGTAGACGGGCTGGTTCTTCAGCCACATGTCGATGATGCGGTTGATGTGCTTGCCGGTGCGGGTGGTCTTGGCGGGCATGGCCGGAAAGGTGCCGGGCCCGAACGCCGGCGCATTGGGCTGCACCTGAGCCGTGGCCGGAATGGCCAGCAGGGCGGCCGCACAGGCCAGCAGAAGCTTCTTCCTCATGACGTTTTCCCTCGGTTTTTCTTGTTGCGGGCGGGTCCGCCCGTCGCCCGAGGGTGCTATTAAAAAGAAGTCATGAAAAGCGTTTAATCTGTAAAGGTCACCCGCTTGGCCGCCATCTGCGCCTTGATGGAAATCTCCGCAGCCAGCAGACACTGGGCCTGGTCCTGCGCGGTGTGTGTACGGTTGACAATGTCCGTTACAAATTGCGGACCGAAGGGCAGCGGGCCGTTGTTGCAATCAATGTAGCGGGCCTCCTTGCCGTTCACCAAGAACAGGTTGTTGCCCTGCTTGGCCACCGCCACGTTGGTGTACTTGCGCACCTCGATATAGCCCTCGGTGCCCAGCACGAAGAGGCGCCCGTCGCCCCAGGTGCCCAAGCCCTTGGGCGTGAACCAGTCCAGCCGGACATAGCCGAAGCCCTTGTTGCCGCGCAGCATCATGTCGCCGAAGTCCTGGAAGTGCGGCTTGTCGTGGTGATTGATGTTGGCGATCTGCGAGGCCACCACTTCGGCCTCCGTCGAGCCGGTGTAATAGAGGAACTGGTCGATCTGGTGCGAACCGATATCGCACAGGATGCCGCCGAACTGCCTGTCCACCCAAAACCAGTCGGGACGGCCATAGCCGCCGCCCGCATCGCCCGCGCCCTGCTGGATCTGGTGCGGCGCGATGTTGATGGTCTGCACCACCCGGCCGATGGCGCCCTGCTTGATCAGTTCGCCCGCATAGACCGCCGCCTTCACTTCCAGACGTTCGGAATACATGATGCCGAAGATGCGTTTGGTTTCGGCGATGGTTTTGCGCACCGCCGCCAGGTCTTCCAGGGTGGTGATCGCCGGCTTGTCGGACAGGAAGTCCTTGCCCGCCTTCATGGCGCGCACGCCGATCTGGGCGCGTTCGTTGGCGATCTGTGACGACAGGATCAGTTGCACATCGGCATGGATGATCTCGTCCTGGGTCTTGGCTTCCTTGGCGTTGGGATAGCGTTTGCGGAAGGCCGCCAGCTTGTCGGGCTCCGCGCCCCAATAGGCGACCAGCTCGCCGCCGCCGCGCTGGATGGCGCCGATCATGCCGTGGACATGGTCGTGGCTCATGCCGCAGACCGCGAACTTGATATGGTGCTGGGGCTTTTCCTCCGGCAGCACCGGAAGCGTGTCGGCCTTCACGTTGGTTGGGGTCACCGCCAAGGCCGCCAGCCCCGCCGCCATCAGGAAATCGCGCCGTCCATTGTCCGTCATGAGTCCGCCCTGTCTATCTTTGTTACCGGTAACGCTAGCGGCGCCCAAAGCCGCGGGCAAGACCGGAATTAACCGTTACCGCAAGCCTTTCTCGTTCGGGCACGCGACCGCCGGTAGATTGGCAGCGTTACGGAGACCGTTACCATGAAGACCTTGACCCGCACTCTGCTGATCGCCGCGCTGTTGCCGCTGGCGGGCTGCGTCACCTTCCCCGGCGGCTACAGCCCCGGCGCGTACAATGGCTACGATCCGAGCTTCGATTCCGGCTACCAGGGCTATCAGCGCCCGGTCACCTATGATTTCGGCCGGCCGCTGGCGTATGGCGACTATCCGCCCGACGCGCCCTACTACTATCCCCGCCCCTACTAGCGCTTGTTGACCTTGAAGGTGACGCCGGGCTCGCCCTTCACCTTCATCACATATTTGTCGCCCTGGGCGTTGACCGTCACCAGATAAGATGACGCCGGCCGCTTCCAGTCGGCGAAGACGGTGTCGGATTCCAGCTGCTGGTAGACGTCGCCATTCTGCAAGGTCACGGTAAAGGTGCGGTCGCGCCCGAACTTGTAACTGGCCATCGGCACATTGCTGGCGACGGGCTTGGTCGATCCGATGATGTCGGAAAAGAACCCGCCCGAGCGTTCGCGCGGCGGCGGTGCCGCGGCGGCCAGGCGCGGCGCGGCAGGCGCCACATACGTCGCGCCATAGCCGGCGCCAACCGGCGGCACCAGCCTAGTCTGGCTGACAGGCGCAGGCGCCAGCCCCAGCAGCGAGCGCATCGGCTGGGCCGAGCCATAGAAACAATCCAGCCAGGCGCGGTTGTCGGCGATGCCGTAGCAGCGCGTCGCGCCCGCCATCACTTCGTCGCGCGTGGGTTCTGCCAGCGCCGGGGCCGCCGTCAGCATCAGGGCAATCAGGAAAATCTTGCGCATGGTCCTTACCAGTTCAGAAGCCGTTGCAGGTTGCCGCCCTTCACCTTGGCGATGTCGGACGCCGAATAGCCCTTCATGTGCATATCGGCGATGTGGGGGCTGTCGCCACTCCACACCATGCGATCGGGGCCATATTCCTTGATCACCCGGCGTGTGAACGGCATCAGGCTCTCGTAGTCGGGCCCGTCGGTGGGCGCCATGTAGCCCAGGCTCGACATCTTCATGTAGACGTTGGGGTACTTCGCCAGGTCCAGCACGTCGCCATATTCCCAGATCATGCCGGTCTTGGGATTGCACATGTGATCGATCAGCACCTTGCAGCCCGGGAAGGCCGCGATCGCAGCACCCGCATCCCTGGCGTAATTGGGACCAAGATCCAGTTCGACCACCAGGTTCAGGTCCACCGCCTTCTTCCACAAGGCGCGCACGCCGGGTTCGGCGAAGCTGGCAAAATAGTGCGTGTTGTTGCGATGCAGGTGGAAGCGGGTGGAGCAGATGCGCGGCTGGCTTTTGACCAGCGCTTCCAGCTTGGCCGGCGCGTCATCGTCATGCGGGAAAAACATGCTGGTGCCCTTGAACTGGGCCGGCGAGGTGCGCGCCAGGCAATCCAGCACCAGCGTATGGTCGTCGCCATAGGGTTCGGGATGCACGAACAGCGCGCGGTCGATGCCGAACTCTTTCAGATGCGCCTGATAGGCCACCAGCGGATCGGCCGACAGCCGCGACGTGTCGGGCTTGTAGGTGCCGCGCGGGCTGAAGGGAAACTTCGCCGTGTCGGACGAGAACATGTGCATGTTCCATTCGATCACGGGCACCGCGCCGGAGGCGCGCGAAGAAGACGTTGCCGCGAGCGCCGGCGTCGCGCCCGCGACAGCGGCGGCGCCCGCCAGGGTGAGTAGCTCGCGACGATCCATCCATGCCCCCATTGCTTTTATAAGTTGGCCCAGAGATACCATGCGAAAAGCGTGCGGGGAATATGAATACCAGGGGTTTGCACGACCAGGCGGTGGCGCTGCACCGCAGCGGACGCCTCGATGAAGCCGAGCGGCTTTATCGCCAGGTGCTGGATGCCGATGCGCGCCATGCCGGCGCCCGCCAGTTGCTGGGCGTGGTGCTGGCGCAGAAGGGCCGCCCCGAAGAGGCGCTGGCGGAAATCGAACAGGCGCTCGCGCTGGCGCCCGACGACACCGAGACCCATCTCAACCGCGCCAATGTGTTTCGCATGCTGGGCCGCCACGACGAGGCGCTGGCCGGTTACGAGCGCGCGCTGGCCGCGCGGCCGGACTGGCCGCAAGTGCTCAACAACAAGGGCAGCGTGCTGCAGGACCTGAAGCGCCCCGCCGAGGCGCTGGCGGCGTATGACCGTGCGCTCGTCCTGCAGCCCGGCATCAGCACGGTGATCAACAATCGCGGCAGCGCGCTGATGGACCTGAAGCGCGGGGCCCAGGCGCTTGCCGCGTTCGAGGATGCGCTGCGGCTGGCGCCCAACGACGCAGTGATCTGGACCAATCGCGGCAATGCGCTGCGCCTGCTGCGCCGTCCCCGCGAGGCGCTGGAAGCCTACGACCGCGCGGTGGCGTTGAACCCCAATTATGCCAAGGCGGCGCACAATCGCGGCGTGCTGCTGGCGCATCTCAAGCGCCATGCCGCGGCGCTGGCCGATTTTGAGCGGGCGCTTTCGCTGGAGCCCGACCTGGCCGACGCCATCACGGGCGCGGCGCTGTCCGCGCGCAACCTGTGCGACTTCGCCCGCAGCGAGAAATACGCGGCGCAGATCGTCCAGCGCGCCCGCGACGGCAAGCCCGTTTCGCCCTGGGTGCTGTTGGGCTTCAGTGATGACGCGGCGCTGCAAAGGACCAGCGCCGAACGCGCCATCGCCGCGCGGTTCGACCACACCCCGCCCGCGCCGCCGCGTTATCGCCACGATCGCATCCGCATCGGCTATCTGTCATCGGACTATGCCAGCCATCCCGTCACCAACCAGCTGGTGCGGCTGATCGAAAGCCACGACCGCAGCCGTTTCGAGGTACTGGCCTTTTCCACCGGCCCCGACGACAAGAGCGCCGAACGCGCGCGCATCGCCGCCGCCTTCGACCAGTTCCATGATGTACAGGACAAGGGCGCTCAGGCGATCGCCGACCTGATCCGCGCGCGCGAGATCGATGTGCTGATCGACCTGAACGGCCACACCGAAAACGACAATTTCGATGTGCTGGCGCTGCGGCCCGCACCTGTCCAGGTAGGCTGGCTGGGCTATGCCGGCACCAGCGGCGCGCCCTTCATCGACCATTGTCTCGTCGACCCTGTGGTCGCGCCCGATGCCGCCGCCTTTTCGGAAACACCGGCCTACCTGCCCGACAGCTTCTTCCCCACCGACGACAGCCGCCCGCTGGGCACGGTGCCCACACGCGCCGAAGCTGGATTGCCGCAAGACGGGTTCGTCTTCTGCTCCTTCAATCAGGCCTGGAAATTCAACGCACAGATCTTCGCGCTGTGGATGCGCCTGCTGTCACAGGTCGAAGGCAGCGTGCTGTGGCTCAGGCAATCCGCCGAGGCGACGGAAAACCTGCGCCGCGCCGCGTCTGGCGCCGGCATCGATCCGGCGCGTCTCGTCTTCGCGCCGACCGCGCCGATGGACGTGCATCTCGCCCGCCATGCGTTGGCCGACCTGTTCCTCGACACAGCGCCCTACAACGCCCATGCCACGGCATGCGACGCACTGTGGGGCGGCTTGCCGGTGCTGACCTGCCGCGGCAATGCCTATGCGGCCCGCGTCGCCGCCAGCCTGCTGACCGCCATCGGCCTGCCCGAACTGATCACCGAAACCATCGAAGACTATGAAGCGACCGCGCTGGCGCTGGCGCGCGACCCCGCGCGGCTGCGCGCACTTCGTGACAGGCTGGCGGCCAACCGCACCACCGCGCCGCTGTTCAACGCGCGAAAATTCACGCGCGACTTCGAGGCGCTTATTGCTTCGTGGACCTGACGCGCTCGACCAGCCCCGCATCCACCGCGGGCGCGGCATTGCCCCAGGTGTTGCGGATATAGGTCAGCACATTCGCCACTTCCGCATCGCCCAGCTTCCAGCCGAAACCGGGCATGGCCTGGCCGGTGGGCGCTGCCCTGGTGGCCGCGCCCTTGCCGCCCGCCACCACCATGCGCGCCGAGGTTTCGGCGCTGGCCTGGGTGACATTGGTGTTGCCGGCCAGCGGCGGGAAGATCGCGCTGCCCTTGCCGTCCATGCCATGACAGGCGGCGCAGTTGATGCGATAGACGCGCAGGCCCGCCTGCATCTGCATGTCGGCCTTGTCCACCCCGCCGCCGCTGCCACCCGATGGCGGCAGCGCCTTGATGTAGGTGGCAATCGCGCCCAGGTCGGCATCGGTCATCTGCGAGGTGGAATTCTCCACCGCCTCCGCCATCGGACCTGACGCCAGCGAGTGTGCGTTGCGGCCGGTCTTCAAGTATTCGACCAACTCGGCCTTGCTCCACTTGCTCAGGCCCGACGTTTTATCGCCCGTCAGGTCGGGTGCGTACCAGCCTTGCAACAGACCACCGGTCAGCCCGCCCTTGTCGGCGCCGAACAGGTTCTTGGGCGCGTGACAAGCGGCGCAATGCGCCGGGCCATTCACCAGATAATCACCACGCGATGTCGCAGGCGCGCCCGGCTTGAAGAACAGCGCGTTCCAGCCTGCCATCAGAATGCGCATATTGAACGGAAAGCGCAGCTGATTGACGACGACAGAGTTCTTCACCGGCTTGACCGTGCGAAGATAGGCGAACAGCGCATCGACGTCGCCATCCGTCATCTTCGCGTAATAAGGATACGGCATCGCGGGATAGAGCCGCTTGCCGCCCGGCGCCATGCCGGTCTTCATCGCCTTGCGAAAGTCCTCGGCCGTGTAATTGCCGATGCCCGTGTCTTTGTCCGGCGTGATGTTGGGCGTCACCATCTTGCCGAAGGGCGTCTGCAACACGACGCCGCCCGCCAGGGTCTTGCCATGGCAGCCGGCGCAATCGCCCAGCACCGCCTGGTATTTGCCCGCGTCGGTGTTCGCGGCCAGCGCGGGTGTCGCAATCAGCGCGGCTGCAATAATCAAATACCTCATGCGTGCACCAGCGCGCCGGGGTTCTTAATGTATTTGGTGGTGATGGCTTCCGCCGCCCAGAAAGCCAGCGCGCCCACCGTGCCGGTCGGGTTCATGCCGGCATTGTGAGCAAACGCGCTCGCCCCCACGACGAACACATTCGGCACGTCCCAGCTCTGCAGATACTTGTTCAGTGCGCTGGTCCTGGGGTCGTTGCCCATCACCGCGCCGCCGGTGTTGTGGGTGGACTGGTATGGCACGCTGTCCCAGCCCTTCTTGATGCGCGAGGTCACCGCGATCCTGGCGCCGAAGGGCTTTGCCATCCTCTCCATCTGGTCGGAGAGATAGTGCGACATGTTCAGGTCGTTTTCGGGGAAGTCGAAGGTCACGCGCAGCAGCGGCCGGCCGTGCCGGTCGGTATAGGTTGGATCCAGGTCGAGATAATTCTCCCGCACCGGATACGAAGACCCCTGCGCCGAAAACCCCATCGAGCTGTTGTAGCCATCGACCGTCGCCTGCTTCCATTTCGCGCCCCAGCGCGGCGTGCCCGGCGGCGTGGGGCGGTTTCCAATGGGCCGGCCATTGGTGACGACGCAGTTGATACCCGCGCCGCCGACGAAGTTCAGCCCGCCATGATCGAAGGCATCGCCATTGAAGTCGTCCAGGGTCTGGCCCAAGGTGCCAGCGCCGATGAACGGGTTGAAGTGCTTGCCCTCGAAGAACAGGCGGGTTGCGCTGCTGGTCTGGTAGCAATAGTTGCGCCCCACAGTCCCCTTGCCCGTCACCGGGTCATACGCGGTGCCGATCTTCGACAGCAGCATCATGCGCACATTCATCAGCGCATAGGCGCAGATCAGCACCATCTCGCCGGGCTGTTCATATTCCACGCCGTGCTTGTCGATGTATGTCACCGACCTGGCCATCTTGCCGTCTTGCGTCAGGTTGACCTTCAGCACCTCGCATTCGGTGCGCACCTCGAAGGTGGGCTTCTTCATCAGCACCGGCAAAATCGTGGTCTGTGCTGATGCCTTGGAATAGTTGCCGCAAGCAAAGCGTTCGCAGAAGCCGCAATAGGTGCACTGACCCATGCGCACGCCCAGCGGATTCACATAGGCCTGGGACAGGTTGGCCGACGGCGTGGGAAACGGATGATAGCCCTGGCCGCGCATCGTCTCCGCAAACAGGGTGGGCGCATAGCTCATCCTCATCGGCGGATTGGGGTATTCGCGGCTACGCGGGCTCTCGAACGGATTGCCGCCCGGCTGGATCTTGCCGCCCAGATTGCCCGCCTTGCCCGAGATGCCGCAAAGATATTCGAACTGGTCGAAGCTGTGTTCGATCTCGTTCCAGGTCACGCCCCAGTCCTGCAGCTGAAGGCCTGCGGTCTTCTTTGCCCCATAGCGATGATCCAGATGCGACTTGATCTGGAAGTCGCTGTCCCAGAAGCGCCAGGTATGGCCGTTCCAGTGCACACCCGCGCCGCCCACGCCATCGCCCGGCAGGAAGCTGCCATAATCGCGCATCGGCATCGCGGTCTGCGAGGCGTTGTTGCGCATGGTCATGGCTTCGGTGCTGGGCTTCAGGAACAGGTCCTTGCGCACGGCATAGCGCAGCTCGTCCTGCATGTAGCCGATGTTGAAATCGGTGGCGGTATCGCGCCAGGGGCCGCGCTCGATCGCGACCACGTTCAATCCCGCCTCGGTCAGCTGCTGGGCCAGGATCGATCCGGTCCAGCCCAGGCCGATGATCACCGCGTCGCGCTTGGGAAGAAGCTTCGCCATGGCGCTAGCCCTCCTGCGAATAGATGGAGACCGGACCGCGCGGGTACGGCACATTGTGCTTGTCGATGTGATCGCGATAGTCGTAGCGCGCGCCGGGGAAGCCAATCATCTTCCAGCTTGCCATGTTCTTGTTGCCGCCATAGAGCGGGTCGGCGAAGAAGCCCTCCATGGTGTTCTGCAACACCAGCTCGAAGAATTCCTTGGTCGAAAAGCCGGGCTTCAGCTTCAGCACGATCTTGCCGGTATCCATCCCGCCCAGCACCTCGTCCTGCTGCGCCGGCGACAGCTGCACGAAATCCTTCTTGAATCTGGCGCGCACATAATCGCCCAGCGCAGCCAGGCCCAGCCGGTAGCGCCCTGCCGGTGTCAGATCGCCCTGATAGCCCTGTGTCGGCAAGCCCACCGCGAAAGGCGGCCTAGTATAAAGCCGTTCGGCCTTGCCGAATGTCCCCGCAAGCTGTCGGTCGATATAGACGGCGCAGCCGCAATCCTTGCCGCCGGGCGAGAGATGATCGGCGGGGATCAGACGATCCACGATCGCTTCCACGGTCGCGGCTTCCCCCGCGGTGAAATAGAACCAGCCCATCGGGTTGACCGGCCTGGGCGGATCGCCCGCAAACGGCGACCAGGGCATGGTGCCCGAGATGCTGGCGCCTTGTGCCGTGGCGGCAAGAATGGGCAGGCTGGCAGCCGTTGCCAGCAGGCTGCGGCGGCTGATGGTCCGCATGGAAGGCATCTGGTTCCCCAACCCGTGATTCTGTTTTTGTTGCCGCGATCCTATGCGCGAGTTCCATCGCGATCAAACCGCGCTGCATGTTTTGCAGCCGCGAAACCGGGCAGGCACGGCGATTGTGCAAGCCCTTGATAGCGTACCAAGAAACTTCCGGAACACGGCGAAACCGCAGGAACGGTCGTGCGCTGTTTTGGTTCACTGATCGGGACTGGACAACAAGCACAAGGAACCTTGACGCCATGACCAATCAGAACAACCAGAACAACAAGCAGCAGAACCAGCCGCAGTCGGGCCAGCAGAGCGGCCAGCAGCAGAAGCAGCAGGGCCAGCAGTCGGGCAACCCGTCGAACCCCGGCCAGCAGAACATGGACCGCGACCAGCAGAACCGCGACAAGAACCAGCAGAACAACCAGCGCTAAGGCGCGGTCGTTCCGGAAAGGAAGCCCGGCCAAAAGCCGGGCTTCTTTTTGCCTGTCATTGTATTTCTGGTCGCAAAAGACCAGATTGGGGCATGGCCCCTCGCCACCCCGCTTCCAGCCCGCTCCAGGCCGATCTCGCGCGCCGCATCCTGCGCCGCCTGAAGGAGGATGGCGCCCAGCCTGGCGCGCGCCTGGTCGAACTGGAGTTGTGCGCGCAGTTCGGCGTGTCGCGCACGCCGGTGCGCGGGGCGCTGAAACTGCTGGCGGCGCAAGGCGCAATCGCGGCGCGCGACGGGCGCGGCTATGCGCTGGTGAAGCTGCCGGTCGGCGCGATAGCCGAAGACCCGCGCGACGATGCGGAAGAAATCAAGCTGTTCGCCGCGCTGTCTTCAGCGCGCGCCAAGAGCAAATTGCCTGACACATTTACCCAACAGGAAATCGTGCGCCGCTTTCACACCCGCCTGCCGGTGGTGATGACGGTGCTGCGCGAACTGGCCGAACTGGGGCTGGTGGAACGCAAGCCCGGCAATGGCTGGGCCTTCACCACCGATGCCGGACGCGTGCTGTCGGAAAGCTATGCCTTCCGCCGCGCGCTGGAGCCGCAGATCCTGCTGCAGCCGGGATTCAAGCTCGACCGCGCCTGGGCGGAGAAATCGCGCCTCGCGCATCAGGCGTTGCGCGCCAAGCCTTGGGCCAACGAGAACGGCGCGGCGTTTCACGCCCTGAACGCCGATTTCCACGAGCAGCTGGCGCGGCTCTCGGGCAACCGCACCATGTTGCGCGCGGTGGAGCATCACAACCGGCTGCGCCGCTTCCTGGGTGCGCAGTGGAACTATCCCATGGACCAGATCCACGCCGCCATCGACGATCACCTGGAAATCCTGGCGGCGCTGGAAGCCGGCTATGCCGACAAGGCCGCCGCCCTGATGCTGCACCACCTGACCACCAGCGGCCCGCCCCGCACCGCCTGAAAAGCCAGCAAACGCAAGGAATCGCTGCCTCGCGGGCCGGCCCACGAACTTTTCTGGCGCGGAACTTTCGCAACGCGCGGCGGTAATTTCCATGGCCGGGCGTTATGGTCCGCGCAAATCGTCCCTTCGGAGATCCCCATGCGCATCGGCACCGTCCGCGAAATCAAGACCCTGGAATTCCGTGTCGGCATCACGCCCGAAGGCGCGGCCGAACTGGTGCATCACGGCCACCAGGTCTTCGTGGAATCGGGTGCGGGTCTGGGCATCGGCCTGGGCGACGACGCCTACAAAGCCGCCGGCGCGACCGTGCTGCCCGACGCAAAGTCGGTCTTCGACAAGTCCGAGATGATCGTGAAGGTGAAGGAGCCGCAGGCGGTGGAAATCGCCATGCTGCGCCCGGACCACACGCTCTTCACCTATCTGCACCTGGCCGCCGACAGGGAACAGACCCTGGGCCTGATGAAGTCGGGCGCCACCTGCATCGCCTATGAGACCATCACCGATGCCAAGGGCGGGCTGCCGCTGCTGGCGCCGATGAGCCAGGTGGCCGGGCGCATGGCGTCGTTCGTGGCCTCGCAATACCTGCTCAAGCCTTCGGGCGGGCGCGGCCTGCTGATGTCGGGCGTGCCGGGCGTGCCGCCGGCCAAGGTCGGCATCCTGGGCGCCGGCGTGTCGGGCATGCATGCCGCGGAAATGGCGCTGGGCATGCGCGCCGACGTGACGATGTTCGATATCTCGGCCGAGCGGCTGCAGCAGATCGACAGCACCTTCTTCGGCGCGGTGAAGGGCGTGCATTCCTCGCGCAAGGCGATCCTGGACTACCTGCCCTTTGCCGATGTGATCATCGGCTGCGTGCTGGTGACGGGCGCGGCTGCCCCCAAGCTGATCAAGCGCGACGACCTGAAGCTGATGAAGCAGGGCGCGGTGCTGGTGGATGTCGCCATCGACCAGGGCGGCTGCTTCGAGACCTCAAAGCCCACCACGCACGAGAAGCCCACCTTCACCGTGGACGGCATCATCCATTACTGCGTCGCCAACATGCCGGGCGCCGCCCCGCTGACCTCGACCTATGCCCTGACCGCGGTGACCCTGCCCTTCGTCCAGCGCATGGCCTCGCAGGGCGTGGACGCGGCGCTGGCCGCCGATCCGCACCTGGCGCGCGGCCTGAACGTGAAGGCCGGCAAGATCACCCACCCCGCCGTGCAGGCCGTGATGGAAGCGGCCTGACGGGGCGTGCTTCAGCGCGTCGGATATTCGGTGAAGATATAGTCCTGTGCCGCCACACCCGTGTGGCAGGCATAGCCGCACTTGGCGTCATTGCCCTGGGCAGCGAAGGTCTTCTTGGCGCTGTCGTAGTTGAACACGCCATAGGCCCAGCCATGCGTATCGGGAAAGCGCTTGCTGTCCTTCTCGATGGTCGCCACCGCTTCCAGCTTGTCGGGCACATTCACCGGATAGGGTGACTGGGCGCTCTTTTTCAGGGTCCATTCGATCTTCACGACCTTGGAGCCTTCCGGAAATGTCTTGCCCTTGGCGGGAAGGCCGTTGCGGTAGGCCGCCATCATCGCGTCGTTGGCGACGATGACCTTCAGCTGGGTATCGGTCTGGCTGACCGCGACCACGCGCCAATCCTCGTAGCCCTTGAAATCGGCGAAGGCGAGCTTGCCCAGTTTCAGCGCGTATTTATCCTGTTGTGCGACGGCCGCGCCGCCAAGGGCGATAAGCAACATGCCCAAACCCAACGCGATTGCTTTGACATGCATGTCAATCTCCTCACGGTTGAAATGGATGATGAAATGGCGGTGGCCGGACCGCGATGCGCAAAACCCGCCCTCAAGCAACAGGTCCGGACGAACGACACTAACACCGGCTTTGCGATGAAGATATGACCGGTGCTATCCGGCGGTTTTCAATAGACGTCCCGGCGATAGCGGCCGTCGAGCGTCATCTGCTCCAGCCTGTCCTCGCCCAGGATCGCGGCCAGCGCATCCTGCACGCCGGCCGCCATCTCCAGCCCGCCGCAGACCATGATGGCGGCGCCACGCCCCACCCATTCCGCGATCTCGCCTGCCCGCTCCGCAACCAGATGTTGTACATAGCGCCGGGGCGACACATCGCGCGAGAACACCAGATCGGTCCTGGCCAGGGTGCCATCGGCCCGCCAGGCCTGGATGTCGTCGCCATAATAGAGGTCGTGCGCCGCGCTGCGCTCGCCGAACAGCAGCCAGGCCTCGCCCACACCGCGCGCCTGGCGATCCAGCAGGTGCGCGCGCAGCCCCGCCATGCCGGTGCCCGCGCCGATCAGGATCATGGGCACATCGCCGGGCGGATGGAAATTGGGATTGGGCCGCAGCCGCAGCTTCACGATGCCGCCGACTTGCGCATGCCGGGTCAGCCAGCCGGAGCCCAGACCGATGCTGCCGTCGTCCTTCACCGCCTTGCGCACCAGCAATTCCATGCGCCCCGGCAGCGAGGCGATGGAATATTCACGCGGCGGGAACGCTTCCAGCCGCTGCACCAGCCAGTCCAGCGACACGCCCTCGACCTCGTGATCGTTGGGCAGGCGCGAATGGGCGATGATGTCCTTGAAGAAGGTCCAGTGCCCCTGCCAGCGGAAGCTCAGTTCGCCATTGAAGCCGTGGCGCGCGATGAAGGCATCGACATCGGCCTGCGGGTTGCGCGGCCACACTTCGGCGATATCGCCGGCGGTCCAGCGCGCCGGGTCTTTCGGCTCCAGCACGATCCGCCAGGCCTCGCCGCCGGGCGAGCCGGCATTAAGCAACCGCCGCTCGACCAAGGTCCAGTCCCTGGGCGCGCCGGGCATCAACGCGTCGGCGCTGGTTTTCGCGCCCAGCTTCGTCAGCTGCTCGCACCATTTCGTCATCGCGGCTTCGTCGTCATCGCCATCGACACAGACGATGTCGAACATCCGCTTTGCCTTGGCCTGCCCCAGCCATCTATCCAGGCTTTTGCCGAAGCCGCAGAAGGTCGCGTCATACTTGCGGTCGCCCAGCGCCAGCACCGCGAAGTTCAAGCCCTTCAGCGCCGGCAGGCCGGCCATCTGCTTCCTCACAAAGCCGCGCGCCTTGTCGGGCGCCTCGCCCGCGCCATAGGTGCTGGTCACCACCAGCAGGGTGCCGGCTTCCGCCAGGTCGGCCACGGTCAGCCCGCCCAGGGCCGCCACCCGCACGAACCCTGCCTGCGCCAGGGCGTTGGCGCTCAGCCAGGCAATGCGTTCGGCCGCGCCCGTCTGGCTGGCAAAGGCCACCAGGATCTTGCCGCCCGGTTTGGGTGCGCTTTTGAACAGGGAAAAGACCATAGGAGTGCGCATATCCCCCGGAAAAACGCGCCTTTCAAGGCAAATCGCGGCAGTCACGGAACTTTTTTGCCACCCGGAACCCTTTCGCGCGTTGTCTGAACCCGGAGACCAAGGAACGAGACCGCCCAATGCATGTCGACGTCATCATGATCCAGCCACTGATCGCGCTGCTGTTCGGAATCCTGATTCTGATCCTGCCGCGGCTGCTGAATTACCTGATCGCCATCTACCTGATCTTCATCGGGCTGGTCGGGCTCTTTCCGCATCTCTTCACCACGACGACAACGACGTAAGGAGCAGCCTGATGCCCCACGCCACCACCACCGACCGCAACCAGCCGCACAAGATCGTGCCCGAGCATCTCTCCACCTCCAAGACGCCGGAGACGAAGGAAGAGAAGATCGACGCGCAGATGGAAGACAGCTTCCCCGCATCCGACCCGCCGTCCTTCTCGGGCGGCAACCACACCATCGGCGCGCCGGTGGGACGCGAAAGCGAATCCCCCACCGGTGAATCGCCGGAAGTGACCGAAGCGGAGAAGAAGGTAAAGGACGGAAAAGCATCCGAACCGCACAAATACTGAGTTTTCCAGAATCGAGACACGCAGGGTTCCATACGGAACCTTGCGTGTTTTGACTCTTGATTAACCCGGGCGGCGCGACGATGAGCGCGGCTAGGGGGCGGTCAAGGAGCCGCCCAATGAAAGTACTGAACGGAAAAATCGCGAATCGCTTCACGAGCCATACGAGCCATGTCACCGGGCCCGATGGCGATGTTCTCACCCTGCAGAACCTTCCCTCCTCCCATCTCAAACGCTGGAGCGCCAAGCGCAAGGCCGAGGTGATCGCCGCCGTGCATGGCGGCCTTCTCACCATGCCCGAAGCGTGCGCGCGCTACAGCCTGTCGGTGGAGGAATTCCTGGAATGGGAACGCCACTATGAAGCCGAGGGCCTGGGTGGATTGCGCGCGCTGGCCCAGCATCGCGCACCGCCGCCGGACGTGGTGCATTGATCAGCCGTTGATCGCGCCCAGCACGATGGCCTCGGTCAGGATCTGGGGCAGCACCACCGGCTTTGTCGCGCCCGGCGCATAGTAGAGATACATGGGCACGCCCGAGCGGCCGTTCTCTTTCAAGAGGGCGGTGATTTCCGGATTCTGGTTGGTCCAGTCCGCGACCATGTAGGTCACCTTCTTGGACGCGAACGCGGCTTTCACGGTGTCCTTCGACAGCACCGCATCCTCGTTCACCAGGCAGGTGATGCACCAGGCTGCGGTGGCATCGACGAAGACCGGCGTGTTGGCGGCGCGCAGCGAAGCCAGCTTCGCCGCCGTGTAAGCCTCGCCCTTGGTTGCCTGGGCAGCGGCCACCGGCGCGGTCGCACCCTGCAACAGGCTGACGCCATAGGCGGCGCCGGCCAGTACCAGAAGTGCGGCAACAATGCCGGCGATGCGTCCCGCGCCCGCGCCGTCGCGTGTCTTAGTCCACAGCCACGCCGCCAGCGCCACCGCGATGGCCGCGCCCAGCACGATGACGACACCGCGCGCGCCGGCTTCCTGCGCCAGCACCCAGACCAGCCAGGCCGCCGCCGCATACATCGGAAAGGCCAGGAACTGCTTGAAGGTCAGCATCCAGGGGCCGGGCTTGGGAATGAAGGACAGCGCCTTGGGCCAGATGCCCAGCAGGATGAAGGGCAGCGCGAAGCCCGCGCCCAGCGCCACGAAGATCAAAAGCGCTGACACCGCACTTTGCGTCAGCGCAAAACCCAGCGCGCCCGCCATGAAGGGCGCGGTGCAGGGTGCTGCCACCGCCACCGCCAGCACACCCGTGAAGAAGGCGCCGGTATAGCCGCGCTTCTGCGTCAGGCTTTCGCCCGCGGTGATCGAGCCTACCTCGAAAAGCCCCGACAGGTTCAAGCCCACGGCAAAGACCAGCAGCGCGAAACCCGCGACCGAGATCGGGCTCTGCAACTGGAAGCCCCAGCCCACCGCAGCACCACCCTGGCGCAGCAGCAGAATGGCCAATCCCAGCACCGCGAAGCTGGCGATGGCGCCAACCGCATAGGCAAAGCTTTCGCCGCGCCCTTCATCGCCATGCCGCGCCAAGGCCAGCGCCTTCATCGCCAGGATCGGCAGCACACACGGCATCACGTTCAGGATCAGGCCGCCCAGGAATGCGAACGCAATCGCCAGCCACAGGGTCAGGTCGCCGCTCTCGGTTGCGGGCGCGGGAAAATCCGCCGCCGGCACCACGCCTTGCGGCGCGCTGACCTTCATTGCCTGGGTCGAGCCGTCGGTGCCGGTCAGCACCAGCAGACCTTCCACCGGCGCGGTGACTTTCGTGCCCGGCGTCAGACGCAGCACCAGGCCATCCTTGGCATAGCCGACAAGCTGCGGCGCGGCGTTCTTGATCACCCCGCTGCGCGCGGGAAAGAAGTCGACTTCCTTCGGATGCGCCGTGGCCAGCGCGGGCGCGGCGACATACAGGTCCAGCGTGCTGCCCAATGCGTAAGTGATCTTCCAGGGCGAAGCCACCGGCAGCAGCGCGCGCGCCGCGGCGAAGTCTTTCGCCACGGCGGGATCGGCGGCGCCTTTGCCGACATTGACGGTGATGTTCAGCGCGACTTCCTCGGGAATGCAGATGTTCTTGCACACCAGCCAGGTGGCATGGGCCTTCAGAATGGCGGGCCCGGTGGCGTTGGCGGGCGCGGTGATCCTGGACAGCAGCCACAGCTTGCCTTCGTACCCATAGTCCATCAGCGGGCCGACCGGCAGGCGCTTGGGACGTGGCCACTGGATGGCATCGGCCTTCCAGCCTTCCGGCAAGGTCCAGGTGATCTCGGTCGGCGCGCCGGCATCGCCGGGGTTCTGCCAATAGGTGTGCCACTCGGGCGCGATCTTTTCTTCCAGCGCGACAGTGATCGCGCCGCCCGGCGCCACCGCGGTGTCCTCGGCCACCAGGCGCGCCTGCACCTTGGGGCCATCCTCCTGCGCCAGCGCAGGCGAGATCAGCAGCAACAGTCCGAGGATGAGCTTTTTCATGCCCCTGCCCTATATCGCGATACCGTGCTATTCGCCAGTTTCGGCGGGCGGTTACGCTTATTGAGAATCGCCATTGTCCATATTCGCGGCAGGGATTTGATGCGCATTACCGGTGGGACATTTCGCGGACGGGTGCTTCAGGCGCCGTCCGACAACCGGGTTCGCCCCACCTCCGACCGCACCCGCCAGGCCATTTTCAACATGCTGATGCACAAGGATTTCGGCATCGGCTTCGCGCTGGAAGGCGCGGCGGTGGCCGATCTGTTTGCCGGCACCGGCGCGCTGGGGCTGGAAGCGCTGAGCCATGGCGCGCGCTGGTGCCTGTTCGTGGACGACAATGCCGACAGCCGCGCGCTTCAGCGCGAGAATGTCGAGGCGCTGAACCTGACCGGCGCCACCCGCATCTGGCGGCGCGACGCCACCGACCTGGGCGCGACCTCGCCCACCGCGGGCGGGCCTTTCGACCTGGTGTTCCTGGACCCGCCCTATCGGTTGGGACTTCTTCCCAAGGCGCTCAAGAGCCTGAAGGATGGCGGCTGGCTGAAACCCAATGCGCTGCTGGTGGCGGAAACCGATGCGGCCGAACCGCTGGAGGCGCCGGGCTTCACGCTGATCGACGAGCGCGACTATGGCGAGACGCGGGTGCGTTTCCTGGCGCCGCAGGCCTAGGCCACGGCGCGCGGCGGCCCCAGCGGATAATATTTCTCGGCGCCGGTCAGGATCTCGACCGGGCCATAGCTGAAATCATAGACGCCGAAGCTGTATTCGGATGCGCCCAGCATGCCGTCGCAGTGAATGCCGTCGGTGGACAGCGGCAGGACGATGCGCTCGCCCATGCCGACGCGATCGCGCTGGCGGAACAGCTTGCCTTTCAGGTGCACCATCGCCGGCCGGCGCGCCAGATTCCGCATGCCTTCATAGATGCGGGGATAATATTGCGGCGGATGCAGGTCTTTCAGCGGCACGCCGCGGAAGTTGCGCTCGAAGCCGCGCGCGATGCGGTCACCTGCCAGGCGGCCGGTGAACTCTTCGCTGTCGGCATCATAGCGGAACACCCACAGCATGTTGAGCTGGCCCGCGATGGCGGAAGGCCGCAAGGCTTCCCAGGCGGGCATGGCGCGTTCGCCGCGCGCCTGGTCCCAATGCGCCGCGATCACGCCCAGCGCGGGCGATGAAATGGCGGCGAAATAGTCCTGAAAAGCCATCGGCTGCGAACACAGATTCTCTGCCCGAATCTTCTAAAGCGGCGTCCGTTAAATTTGTCGTGAAGAGATGGGTAAAACGGGCTTTAACCGTGCCGGTGGTTGCAGCTGCAACTGCTTGTTTCACAAGCGCTTAGCGCCGGCCGAACAGTTTTTCGATATCGGCCAATTTTAGTTCGACATAGGTCGGGCGGCCGTGATTGCACTGGCCACTGTGGGGCGTGGCTTCCATCTCGCGCAGCAGGGCGTTCATTTCATCGGCGTTCAGGCGACGCCCGGCGCGCACGCTCATGTGACAGGCGAGCGTCCCGCTGACCTCTTCCAGCCGCTCCTTCAGCGACAGCGCATTGCCGGTTTCGGCGATCTCGTCGGCCAGGTCGCGGATAAGCCCCTTCACATCCAGCTTGCCCAGCATGGCGGGCACTTCACGCACCACCACCGCGTCAGGGCCGAATGCCTCGATCACCAGGCCCAGTTCGGCCAGCTCGCCCGCACGCGCGGCAACGCGGCTGACTTCGCTGGGATCCAGATCGACCACTTCGGGGATCAGCAGCGGCTGGCGCTGCACCCCGCCATTGGCCAGCGCCTTCTTCATGCGCTCATAGACCAGCCGCTCATGCGCGGCATGCTGATCGACGATGACGATGCCGTCGGCGGTCTGGGCGATGACATAGGTCTCGTGCAGCTGGGCCCGCGCCACGCCCAGCGGCGCGTCGGGCAGACTTTCCGCCACGGGCGCCTCTTCCATGCGCACCGACAGCGGCACCGATGCGGCATAGACGGGCGCGGTTTCACGCACCAGGGTCGCGGTACCGCCCTGCGGCGTTGAAAAGATATTGGGCGACGCAAACGGCGACGGTTCGCGGCGCGCAAATGCCGCCAGCGCATCCCCCGCCACCGTGGTCGAGGCGCGATGCCCGGCCGCATCCAGCGCCCGCTTCAGCGCGCCAACGATCAGGCCGCGCACCAGCCCGGCATCGCGGAAGCGCACTTCCGTCTTGGCCGGGTGCACATTCACGTCCACGAACGCCGGATCGCAATCCAGGAACAGTGCCAGCGCCGGATGGCGGTCGCGCGCCAGGAAATCGGCATAGGCGCCGCGCACCGCGCCAACCAGCAGCTTGTCGCGAACGGGGCGCCCATTGACGAACAGGAACTGCATCGCCGCATTGGCGCGGTTGTAGGTGGGAAGCCCGGCATAGCCGGACAGCGCCACGCCTTCGCGTTCGGCGTCCACCTGCACGGCATTATCGCCGAAATCGCGGCCCATGATGCGCGCCAGGCGCGGCAGGCGGCCGTCCATCAGGTCGGGCTCCGACGCCAAGTCCAGCGTGCGCCGCCCATCCAGGGTCAGGGTGAAGCCGATATCGGGCCGCGCCATCGCCAGCCGCTTGACCATGTCGGTGATCGCCAGCTCTTCCGAGCGAACCGACTTTAGGAATTTCAATCGCGCCGGCGTGGCATAGAACAGCTCGCGCACTTCCGCGCGCGTGCCGTGCCGCGCTCCGAAGGAGGCCGGCATGGGCCCCGTCACGATGCCGCCATCGACCCTGATCTCGCTCGCCTCGCCATCGGCCATGCGGCTGCACAGGCTGAGCCGCGCCACCGCGCCGATCGAGGGCAGTGCTTCGCCGCGAAAGCCCATGGTGACGATGTGCGAAAGATCGTCCTCGCCGTCCGCAACCGGCAGCTTCGACGTCGCATGCCGCTGGATCGCAAGCGAGAGATCGGCGGCGCTCATGCCGATGCCGTCATCCTCGACCAGCAAAAGATCGGCGCCGCCGCTGGTCGCGCCGATGTCGATGCGGGTGGCGCCCGCATCCATCGCGTTCTCCACCAGTTCCTTCACGGCGGCGGCCGGACGCTCCACCACCTCGCCGGCGGCGATGCGGTTCACGGTCCCTTCGGAAAGCTGGCGGATTCGGCCCATGCCTAATCCTAGCAGACGCGGCGCTACGCAAGGCGCATGGCCGCTCCGCGATCAACAGTTTCTAGCGATGGGGCGCGGCGGTGGGCGCGGTGACGGGGCCCGAAACCGGCTTGTCGGCCGGCTTGGGCGGGACTTGCGCCGGATTGGCGGCCTGCGGCACCGGATGGCCGGTAGGCGCCGGCGCCGGGGGAACCGGCGCACCGGGCGGCAGCGGGCGCGGCAGGCGGGGCGCGCCCCGCTCGGCGGGACTGCCGCCGATCACCACGGTCAGCTTGGCAGGATCGAACAGGCGCTTGGACACCCGCTTCACGTCGGCCAGGGTCACCGCCTGGATCAGGCTGTTGCGGCGCGCGACATAGCCGATGTCCAGGTTCTGGCGCTGGAAGGTGCCCAGCTGCGCGGCGGTGCCGCCGTTGGACGCGAATGCCAGCGGGAAGCTGCCGGTCAGATAGGTCTTGGCGTCATCCAGTTCTGCTTGCGTCGGGCCTTCATCGGCGAAGGTCTTCATCGTGTCCTTCACCACCTGCACCGTCTGCTTGATGGCATCGGCGCGGGTCGCCACCGATCCCACCCAGACGCTGGCCTTGTTCATCGCCGACAGCGAGGTCGAAACGCCGTAGGTCAAGCCGCGCTTGACGCGGATCTCGTCGGTCAGACGCGACGAGAATCCGCCGCCGCCCAGGATATAGTTGGCGACATAGCCGGGGATGAAATCGGGATCGCTGCGCATGATGCCCGGCAGGCCGAAGGTCGCGGTGGGCTGCGGCACCGGCAGCGGCACGATATGCACCCCCGGTGTTCCCAGGCGGCCCACATTGGGCTGGGCGGGCGCCTGGCGATTGGACACCGGCGTGAAGGTCTGCCCCAGCAGCTTCTGGAGCGCAGGCGCGGTGATGTCGCCGGCCACCGCCACCTTCAGGCCATAGCTGACCCAATGGGTGCGGGCGAAGGCTTTCAGGTCGGCCTGGCTGATCGACGACACGCTGCCGATCTCGCCCGTCACGGGATGGGCATAGGCATGGCCGCCGAAGAAGGCGCGCATGAAGGCGCGCGACGAAACCCGCGCCGGTTCGACCTGGTCCTGCTGCAGCGACTGGATCAGCTGGGTCTTCACCCGCGCCAGCGCCTCGCTCTCGAAGCGCGGCCTGGTCAGCGCCAGCTGCAGCAGGCGCATCGCCTCGGGCGCATTCTCCTTCAGCGTCGAGATCGAGATGGTCAGGTAATCGCGCTCGGCCCGGGCGCTGAAATTGATCGCCTTGCCGGCCAGCGCCTCATGGAACGCCTTGGAATCCAGGTTGCCCGCGCCCTCGTCCATCATGGCGCCGGCAAAGGCGGCAAGCCCCGCCTTGCCCGCCGGGTCGTAGGCCGAACCCGCGGGCAGCGAGATGTTGAAGGCGACGATCGGGACGGTGTGGTCTTCGGCGAACCAGACCTGGGCGTTCTTGCCCAGGTCGATGTTCTGGATGTTCGCCGCCTGCGCGGCGGAGGCGATCACGGTCAGCGCGGCGGCAAGAAGGAAGCGTTTCACTTGCCACCTCCCGGAACCAGATAGCCGGTGACGGCTTCCTTGCGCGCCAGGGTGCGGGCGGCGTTGCGCACGCCCTGCGCGGTGACGGCGCGGATGCGCGCGGGCCATTCGTTCACGTCGTCGACCGTCAACCCGATGGTCAGCGCCTGGCCATAGGCATTGGCCAGCGCGAACTGGCTGTCGCGGCGATAGGTAACCGAGGCCACAAGCCCGGTCTTGGCGCGGTTGAGATCGGCGGCATTGGGCGCGTTGGCGGCGGTCGATGCCAGCACCTGGTCCACCGCCTTTTCCAGCGCTTCCAGGCTGACACCGGGACGCGGCACGGCATAAACGCCGAATTCGCCGGCATCGCGGTTGTAGCCGTCGTAGCTGGCGCCCGCATCGCTGGCGAGCTTCTTCTGCTCCACCAGCACGCGGTAAAGCGTGGAGGTCTGGTCGCCGCCCAGGAGCTGGGCATAGGTCTCAAGGCCCTCCGCCACACCGGGACGCGCGGTGGAATAGGACGGCACGCGATAGATGCGGTTGAACACCGGCACGCGCGCATCGGCGCGGGTGATGACCATGCGGGTTTCGGCCAGGCGCGGCGGCTCGGCCGGCTCGGAACGCGGCTGCAATTCGCGGCTCGGCACCTTGCCGTAGATGTCGGTGGCAAGCTTTCGCACCTCGTCCGGCGTCACGTCGCCCGCGATCACCAGGATGGCGTTGTTGGGCGCGTAATGGTGATCGTAGAAATCCTGCGCCGAGACGCGGTCGATGCGGCGCACTTCCTCGGCCCAGCCGATGACCGGGCGCCCGTAGGGGTGCGAGTAATGCAGGGCCGCGCGCATCTGCTCGCCCATCAGCGCCTGGGGCTCGTTGTCCACGCGCATGCGCCGCTCTTCCAGCACCACGTCGCGCTCGGGCCCGACATGGGAATCCGACAGGTCCAGGTTCACCAGCCGGTCGGCTTCCAGCCGCATGGCGATGGGCAGCCGGTCCTTGGCGATCTGCTCGTAGAAGGCGGTGTAGTCGTGATCGGTGAAGGCGTTGGTCTCGCCGCCATTCTTGGCGATGGTCTGCGCGAAGGTGTCGTTGGGATTGGCCTTGGTGCCGCGGAACATCATGTGTTCGAAGAAATGCGCCAGGCCCGAAATGCCCGGCGGATCGTCGACGCCGCCGACGCGGAACCACAGCATCTGGGTGGCGACCGGCGCGCGGTGATCGGGAATCACCAGCACCTGCATGCCGTTGGCCAGCGCGAACTGGAAGGTGTTGTTGCCCACCTGGCGGGGATTGGCGGGGGCGGGCTGGGACAGCTTGCTGCGATCCTTCGCCTGCGCGAACGCGCTGGCGGACGCGGCGATCAGAAGAGCGGCCGTGAGGTGGAAAAGCCTAGAACCAGTCAAACCAGCCGCTGCTTTCTTTCTTGGCGGGGGCGGTCTTCTTGGCCGAGGTGCGGCGGCCCAGTTCGCCATCGGCGTTCACCGGCTTGCCGGTGTCGGGCGTGGCGCTGGTGCCCAGCACGCGATCGGTGAAGCTGCGATTGGCGTTCTGGATCACGCGGCTGTCGGCGGCCAGCTTGGCGCGCACGCCGGGATCGGCATTCTGCACGCCGGCATGGGCGAGCAGCAGCTTTTCCGACATGGAATAGTTGCCGCGCATGCCGTTGGCGACGGTCTGCGGGTCCGACGTATTGAACAGCGCCTGCTCGGCATTGGCGCTGGGGTCGAGCTGGTTGGTGGGCGGGGCGCCCGGCACCGGCGGACGCAGGTTGAAGTCGGGCGGAATCACCAGCGGCGCCTTGGTGGTGACGGCGAACTCGTCGGGCGACTTCTTCTGCAGCCCGGCCATGCCGCGCAACGCGCTGCAGCCGGACAGGACGGCGGCACAGGCCAGCAGGACAAGCAACTTCTTCATTCTCAAACCTCGTGCCCGGCTTCCGGCTTCAGCACATCGTAAATGATGGCGACGGCACCCAGGGTGATCGCCAAGTCGGCTATGTTGAAGACATACCAGTCATAGCCGAAGCCGTAAAAGTGGAAAAAGTCGGCGACTTTCCCATAGAGCACCCGGTCCACCAGGTTGTTCCCCAGGGCGCCGCCGATGATCAGGCCATAGGCGACGGTCAGGACCTGGCTTGAGGAGCGCCACAAAAGCCAGCCCAGCACGCACACCGCCACCAGCGACAGGCCCACCAGGACCAGGGTTCCCAGCCGTCCGGAGGCCGGAAACAGGCCGTAGGAGATGCCGGGGTTCCAGACCATCACCAGGTTAAAAAAGGGCAAGACGGGGATGTTCTGGCCCGGCTCCATCCGGGCGAAGCCCGCGCCGTAAAGCATGAAAAGCTTGGAGGCCTGGTCGGCGGCAAGCGCCGCCACGGCCGCGATCAGCCCCACTTCGCGCGGCTGCAGGCGTGTCATCCCGCCACCGCGTCGGTGCAGCGGTCGCACAGATGGGTGTCGGGCCGCGTCTCTTCCAGCACGCGCCAGCAGCGGGCGCACTTCTCGCCCGACGCATGCACCACGGTGACTTCGGCAAGGCCGGGCGGCGCGTCGGCTTCGGCGGCGCCGATGGCAGAGACCTGCGCGCCCGAGGTGATGGCGATTTCCGCCAGGTCGAGGGCGTTGAACAGAACCAGGTCCGCCGGGTCGCTGAGCTGCAGGGTGATCGCCGCTTCCAGGCTGGCGCCGATCATCTTCTCGGCGCGCTTCAGTTCCAGCGCGCCGGTGATGGCGCGGCGCAACTCGCGGATGCGCTGCCACTTCTTGACCAGGTCGGCATCGGCCCATTCCTCCGGCGTGGCGAAGAAGTCGTTCAGGTGAACGCTCTCGTCCATGCCGAAGCGCGTGACCCAGGCCTCCTCCATGGTGAAGCACAGGATCGGCGCATACCAGGTGACGATGCGGCGGAAGATTTCATCCGTCACCGTGCGGGTAGCGCGGCGGCGCACGCTGTCGGCACGGTCGCAATACAGCGCGTCCTTGCGGATGTCGAAATAGAAGGCCGACAGGTCGTTGGTGAGGAAGTTGAACAGCGTGGAATGCACTAGGCCGAAATCGAACGCCTCATAGGCCTTGCGCACGATGGCATCGAGCTCGGCCACGCGCGCCAGCATGTAGCGCTCCAGCTCCGGCATCTCGATATGGGAGATGCGCTCGGCCTCGTCGAAGCCGGCCAGGTTGGCCAGCATGAAGCGGATGGTGTTGCGCAGGCGGCGATAGCCGTCGACGTTGGCCTTGATGATGTCCTGGCCGATGCGCAGGTCTTCGGTGAAGTCCGACGACGCGGCCCACAGGCGCAAAATTTCCGCACCATTCTTTTCCGCAATCACTTGAGGAGCGACGGTGTTGCCCAGCGACTTGGACATCTTGCGGCCCTGCTCGTCCAGCACGAAGCCGTGGGTCAGAACGCCCTTGTACGGTGCATGCCCGCGCGTGCCCACGCTTTCCAGCAGCGAGGACTGGAACCAGCCGCGATGCTGGTCCGAGCCTTCCAGATACAGGTCGGCGCGATTGGCCTTGGGCCAGTTGGGATCGATGGGCTCTTCCACCACGAAGACATGGGTGGAGCCGCTGTCGAACCAGACATCCAGAATGTCAGTGACTTGTTCGAAGTCTTCCGCCTTGCGGCCCTCGCCCAGGAAGCGTTCGGGCTTGGAGGTGAACCAGGCATCGGCGCCTTCGGCCACAAAGGCTTCTTCGATGCGTTTGAACACCGCCGGGTCGTTCAGCACCTGGCCGCTCGCCTTTTCGACGAAGATGGCCAGCGGCACGCCCCAGGCGCGCTGGCGCGACAGCACCCAGTCGGGACGGCCTTCGACCATCGAACCGATGCGGTTCTCGCCGCGCGGCGGATACCATTTGGTGTCCTTGATCGACGCCATCGCCAGTTCGCGCAACGTCTTGCCATGCAGGAACGGCTTGTCGATGGCGACGAACCATTGCGGCGTGGCGCGGTAGATCACCGGCGCCTTGGAGCGCCAGGAATGCGGATAGGAATGGCGCAGCGAGCCCTTGGCCAGCAGCTTGCCGTGCGCGATCAGTTCCTTGATCACCGCGCCATTGGCGTCGCCGTCCTTGCCGTCGTCGTTCAGGATGCGCTTGCCGGCGAACACCGGCACATTGGGAGCAAACGAACCGTCCGGCAGCACGACATTGAACGCATCCGGATTGGTGCGCGCATAGTCGGGATACACCGACATGATCAGTTCGAAGTCTTCCTCGCCATGGCCGGGTGCGGTGTGCACGAAACCGGTGCCGGTATCGGCGGTGACATGGGCGCCGGGCAGAACGGGCACATCAAAGGTGTAGCCGACGCTGCGCAACGGATGCGCGGCAACCAGACCCTTCAGCTCATCCGCATCCACGGTACGCACGCGGCTCAGCACCGCCTTGGCCTGCTTGGCGACATTCTCGGCCAGTGTGTCGGCCAGGATCAGGTTCTCGCTGGTGCGCGCCAGGCTGCCTTCGGTCTCATCAGCGACCTGGTACAGGCCGTAGGAAATCTCCGGGCTGAAGGCGATGGCGCGGTTGCCCGGAATGGTCCAGGGTGTGGTCGTCCAGATCACAATGAAAGTATGCGCCAGCGCCGGCACCGGAAACTTCACATAGATCGCGGGCGAGGATTTCTCGTGATACTCGACCTCGGCATCGGCCAGCGCGGTCTTTTCGACCGGCGACCACATCACCGGGCGGAAGCCGCGATACAGCAAACCGTTCTCCACGAACTTCATCGCCTCGCGCGCGATCGCGGCTTCGGCCTTGAAGTTCATGGTGGTGTAGGGATGTTCGAAATCGCCGATCTGGCCCAGGCGCTGGATCTGCGCGCGCTGCACATTCAGCCAATGGCTGGCGAAGTCGCGGCAGGCGCGGCGCAGTTCGTCCTTCGGGATCGAATCCTTCGCCCGGCCCTCGGCGCGGAATTTCTCTTCCACCTTCCATTCGATGGGCAGGCCGTGACAGTCCCAGCCAGGCACGTACGGCGCGTCCTTGCCCAGCATGCCCTGCGAACGGACGACGAAGTCCTTCAGGATATGGTTCAGCCCGGTACCGGAATGGATGTCGCCATTCGCATAGATCGGGCCGTCATGCAGGATGAACTTTTCCCGCCCCTTCGCCCTGGCGCGCAGCTTGCCGTACAGGTCCATCTCCGCCCAGCGCGCCAGCCATTTGGGCTCGGCCTCGGGCAGGCCCGCCTTCATGGGAAAGTCGGTCGCGGGCAGGAACAGGGACGCCCGGTAATCGGGGCCATCGGCGGGTTTGTCGGACATGGGCGAGGCTTCTAACAGGGGGGCCCGGAACCGTCCAGCCGACCGGGTATCAGGGGGTATTTGCCAGGATTTCCCGCGCCTTGGCGGCATCCAGGGCGATCTGGGCGATCAGGGCGTCCAGGCCGTCAAACCTGGCCTCGGGGCGGATCCAGCGGATCAGCTCGACCGACAGGTATTTCCCGTACAGATCGCCGTCGAAATCGAACAGGTGGGTTTCCAGCAGCGGCACATTCACCTGGTACATGGGGCGGATGCCGAAATTGGCGACGCCATCATGGCGAGCCACGACCCGGTCGTTGTCCAGGATGTTCACCCGCACGGCATAGACGCCATAGGCCGGCGCCAGGCAGTGGTTCAGGTGCATGTTGGCGGTGGGAAATCCCATCTGGCGGCCGCGTGCATCGCCATGCTCGACCCGCGCCTCGATGCCCCACCAGTGCCCCAGCAGCCGCGCCGCCGATTCCGGCTTGGCGTCCTTCAGCAGCTGGCGGATCAGGGTGGAGGAAATCTTCTCGTCGCCGTCCGCCGTCACGGTGTCGAAGGCGGTGACGGAAAACCCTTCCATCTCGCCCATGTAGGACAGCGCCGTCAGGTTGCCGGCGCGGCCCTTGCCGAACTCGAAGTCGCGGCCGACCACGACGCCGGAAACGTTCAGGCCGTCGACCAGGATCTCCTGCACGAACTGTTGCGGGCTGCGCCGCGCCATCTCGCCGTCGAAGGTCAGCGCGAACAGCGCGTCCACGCCCAGGTCCGACAACAGCCGCGCCTTGGTGCGCAAGGGCGTGAGGCGGAAGCATTCGGCATCGCCCGATGCCGGCTTCAGCGCGCGGAAATATTCCTGCGGATGCGGCTCGAACGACAAGACCGCCAGCGGCACGCCCAGGGCACGCGCCTGGCTTGCGGCCTCGCGGATCAGCGCGCGGTGGCCGCGATGCACGCCGTCGAAATTGCCGATCGCCACCACGGCGCGTTTCAGCGCGGGCGGCACATCGGCATAATGACGGAAGATCTTCATCAGGCTTTGGACGCAGCCCGCTTGGGCGGCAGCACGCGCGCTTCCGATTCCAGCACCAGACGGTCGCCGACGGCACACGTGCAGTCCAGCACCGCTTCGCGGCCAGAGACCTCCTTCACCGTCACCGTTGTGACCACGGTGTCGCCGATGCGCACCGGCGACTTGAAGACGATGGAGGCCGACACGAAGATGGTGCCCTCGCCCGGCAGCCTGGTGCCCACCACCGCCGAAATGAAGCCGACCGACAAGGCGCCATGGGCGACGCGGCCGCGGAAGATGGTCTTGCGGGCATATTCCTCGTCGAAATGCACCGGGTTCAGGTCGCCGGTGGCCTCGCCGAACAGCTGGATGTCGCGTTCGGTGACGACATGCTCGAGGCTCGCGGACATGCCGGGCTTTATTTCGTCGAGTGTGACGCTGGTCATGGCGTTACCATTTCAGGGCGCGGGTGACGGTTTGGGCATGGGCCCCGAAGCGGGCGAACAGGGATTCGATGTGGCCGGCAGTATAGGGCTCAACATCCTCGCCATGAACCCCGTCGGCGATGAACAGAACGGGAAGCTTTGCGGCATTTGCGCCCTTGATGTCGGTCAAAAGCCCGTCACCCACCGCCAGGGGACGCTTGGGACTTTGTCTCTGGGCGGCTTGCGCCGCCGTGGCCGCCGCCGACAGGGCCGCGGCATACACCGGCAAATGCGGCTTGCCATAATAGATGACCTCCCCGCCCATCTGTTCGTACGCCTGGGCCAGCGAACCGGCGCAATAGAGCAGCCTGGAGCCCCGGTGCACCACCAGATCGGGATTGGCGCAGAGCATGGTGAGGCCGCGTGCGCGCATCGCTTCCAGCCGGGCGGTGTAATCGGCCGGCGTCTCGGTCATGTCGTCCACCAGCCCGATGGCCAGCGCGACCTGGGCGTCCTCGATTTCGGCGCGGCGGATGTCGAGACCGGCGATCATCGTCAGGTCACGGTCGGGCCCGATATAATAAAGAGGCAACGTCCCCGTCGCCGTGCGCCGTTCCAGCTCGTCGCGCGCCGCACCTCCCGACGACACGATGGCGTCATAGCAATCGTCCGGCAGGCCATAGCTGCGGCACTGGGCGGCGACTTCGGCGGGCACGCGCGGCGCGTTGGTCAGCAGCACCACCGGGCCGTGATTCTCGCGGAAGCGGCGCAGCGCATCGGCGGCGGCGGGATGATGCCTCTGGCCGTCATGGATCACCCCCCACACGTCGCAGATCAGCGCGTCATGGTCGGCGGCAATTTCGGAAAGACCGGAAATCAGGCGGGGCGTCATGGCGGGCGAAGGGGTATTGCCCCCCGCCCGTCAGGTCAATGCCAACCCACATCCCCATAAATGTCATGGCCCGGCCTGCCCGGGCCATCCAGGGCAACAAGCTCTGACGGTGTTCGATGATCTCTGGATGGCCCACGTAAAGTGGGCCATGACAGACAGTGATCAACTCGCGCGCTTCAGCGGAATGACGGTCGCGGGTTCCAGCGCGCTGACCTTCTGCAGGGTCTCCTCGCGCACCGCGCGCGGTTCGCCGAACAGATAGCCCTGGGCATAGTCCACGGCATAGTCCAGCAGCTGGATCACGGTCTTTTCGTCCTCGACGCGCTCGGCGATCAGGTTCAGGCCGTTGCGGGTCAGAAGCTTCTTGAAGTCCTCGGCGGCGACCATCGCGCCGGCGCCGTTCATGCCCTGGGTCAGGATGCTGGAACGGACCTTGAGGTGGCGGAAGCCGATGGCCTTCAGGCGCAGGAAGTCGATCTTCAGCGACTCGACATTGTCCATCGACAGCGAGAAGCCCAGGTTGGCCAGCTGCGCCAGGTTGCGCTCGCCCTCGGCGCCGGCATTCATCACCGCGCTCTGGCTGAATTCGAAGATGATCTGGCCCACCAGGTCGCGGTTGGCGGACATATAGTCCAGGAATTGCGGGAAGAATTCGCGGTCGGCCAGCGTATCGCCGGAGATGTTGCAGAAGATGCCGATCTCGCGGTTCTTGGCGGTCAGGCGGCGCACGATCTGCACGCAGCGGAACAGAAGCAGGTTGTCGACCACCGACATCAGCCCGGCCTGTCCGGCCACGGCGATATATTGGGCCGGCATGATCACGCCGCCATGCTGGTCGCGCAGGCGCGACAGCGCCTCGTAATAGCGCAGCTTGCGCTGCGGCAGGCTGACGATGGGCTGCAGATAGAGGTCGACGCGGTTTTCTTCCAGCGAGGACCGGATGGTTTCCAGCAACTCGCCCTTGCCGCCCAGGGTGTTGACATAGGCGGACGCCGGGCCGCGCTGGGCGCGGCCGGCTTCGGCGGGAACGGCCGCGGCCTGACGCGAAATCTTGCCGGCGAAATCGCGCATCAGGCTTTCCAGCACGCGCAATTCCGAAACGATCTTCTTTTCCTGGGCGCCTGCGCGCTCCTCGATCCGCTCGCTCAGTTCGCCGACCCGCAGGCGGGTCTCCTGCAGCGCGGTCTCGAATTCCAGGTGCGACTTGCGCAGGTGCGCCATTTCCTTCGCCGCGGCGCGCTTGTCGGCGCGGCGGCCAAAGCCCGACACGATCTGCTGGAAGAACAGGAAGCCCACGATGCCCGACAGGATGGCGGTGGGCCAGCCCACGAACAGCGCCATCGCCGCGCCGACGGTGGCGCAGACAAAGAAGACGCTCAGCGTCAGAAGGGCCTTGGTGACGGCGGGGATGCGGTCGCTCATGTCCCCAGTGTCGATGAGGTCCGTTTCCAACTCGTTAACCACGAATAACCCGCGGGAAACAGTTCCCGCGGGTTAACAGGCGGTTAACAGGCCTAGTTGGCGGCGATGCGCACCACGACGCGGCGATTCTTGGCCTCGTCGGTCTGGTCGGGTGTGGGCACGGCCAGTTCGGTTTCGCCGAAGCCCTGGGCCTTGATGCGGCCGGCATCGACGCCCTGGCTGGTCAGCTCGCTCGCCACCGACTCGGCGCGGGCGACCGAGAGCTTCTTGTTGTAGCGCTTGGGACCGACGGTATCGGTGAAGCCGTCGATCTCGATCGGCGCGGTGCCGGTATGCTTCGCCACATCGGCGATCTCGGCCAGGATCTTGTGGCCGGTGGGCAGGACCTCGGCGGAGTCGGTCGAGAACAGAAGCTGGTTGGGCACGGAATATTCGGTGGCCGTGACGGTCCTGGTCACGGTGTAGTCGGTGGCGTCCACGGTGCGCTTGGGATCGCCGCCGGGAAAGCCGTTGCTGTCATGGGAACAGGCCGAAAGCGCCGCGGCGGCAATCAGCGCCGCGGGAAGGGCAAAGCGATTCATTTCCTCTCTCTCCTCAAGGATACGCGAACCCGGCCCGCATCCATGAGGCGATCCCAATATGGCGAAGTGTGGGCGGGAAGCGGGCTGAAGCAGGCCAAGAAAAAGGGGCCCCGGAAAAGTTCCCGGGGCCCCTCGCCTGATGTCAGGCGCTCCACTTACTGATTGCGGTGTCCGCCATGGTCGCCGCCGAAGCCGCCGCGGCCGCCACCATCGTGATCGCCACCGCGCCCGCCCCAGTTGCCGCGACCGCCACCGAAGCTGCGTTCACCGCCACCGGATTGCTGCTGCGGCTGGGCCTGCTGCTGTGCCTGGAAGTTCTGGCGCCAGGCATTGCCGCGGGTGACCTGGCCAACGCCGCCGAAGGACTGCTGCGATTGCTGCGACTGGAAGCTCTGACGGTTGCTCCAGTCACCGCGCCCGCCCCAACCGCGACCACCCCAGTTGTGGTCGCCGCCGCGATCGCCGAACGAACGCTGCGGCTGGAAGGCGGGCGCCTGCTGCTGCACCGGCGCCGCATTGTTGAAGCGGCTGGTGCCGCCACCGTTGAAGCGCTGGTTGTAGTCCCGGTAGTTGCCGTAGTTGCGGCCCGAGAAGCTGTTTCCCCGATTGAAGTTGTTGGTGTAGCCGCGGTTGAAGCCGCCGCGATAGCCGCCGCCGAAATTGCGGTGCTGGTCGTACCAGGCACGGCCGCGCGCGGGCCGGAAGTTGCCGCCGCGATAATTGCCGTAACGCCAGCCGCCATGGATCCAGTACTGACGGCGGCCGCCGAAGTCGCGATAGAAGAACGGACCGTTCAGCCACGCGCCATCGTAATAGACCTCGCCGTCATAATAGGGCATGTCGTAGTAGTCGTCCGGGCAGCCATACTCGTCGCAGCCATAGCCATAGGCTTGGTCGTAGTAGGCGTCGCCATAGGGCGCGCCATACGCATCGTCATAGCCGGGGCCATAGTCGTCGTCGCCGTAATAGCCGTCGTCATAGGGCTGCGCGCTGGCCGGCGCCGCTGCCAACGCGCCTGTCGCACCCAGGGCGATCACCGCTGCCTTGATCAGATTTCTCATCTCGTTTCGCTCCACAGATCCCGGTTCGCCCGGTGCGCGAGGATTCGCGCTTGATGACAAGAATGTAAAAACCGCGCTGAACCGCGTCTGAACCGATTAAGTTTTCTTTGTGGTGAGGCCGGAACTTGGAAAGGTCCAGTGGACCCGGCCGAACGCCGCAGCGACGCGCACCCAAGCGCGACGCGAGAATGATAGTGTTCCGCCTGCGAATGCGTCGCGCGCAAAAGAAAACGGCCCCGAAATTCCGGAGCCGTTTCTCTTCAAGACCTGCGCTTAGCGGTGATGCCAGCCGCCGTGATAGCCGCCGCGGTATCCACCGCGATAGTGGCCATAGTAGCCGCCGCGATAGTAGGGGCGGCCATAGTAGCCGCGATAATAGTACGGGTCGTAATAGCCGCCGTAATAGGCCGGGTAGTAGCCGCCATAATAGGACGGACCGTAATAGCCGCCATAATACGGATAGCCGTAACCGTAACCCGGCACGCCGATGCCGATGCCGACCGACACGCGGGCTTCGGCGGCAGTGGTTGTCGCGGCGGTGGTCGCCACCGCGGCGCCCGCCACCATCAACGCACCCATCACGGTCTTCGCGAACTTGTTCATGACTGGTCTCCTTTGTCTGCCGTGTCCCCCCACAGCGTGAGACCACCATGGGAGGACGCGGCTGAACCGCACATGAACAACGTTAAGCCGCCGGTCACGTTGCGCCACCACCCCCAAATACCCTGAAAAGGCCCCAGACCTGACTGGCTGTTCAGGTGCGAAAAACCTGGCCTGGCCCGGCCTGTCCGCCTTGACCGGCCCCCGGGGGGCTCCTAAATACGACGCGCGGTTCTTGGCACTCACCGGGTGCGAGTGCTGCAACTTTGTAAAATCGCAACAATTTCAATCACTTAAAAACGAGGAACTCCATGAAATTCCGCCCCCTCGGCGACCGCGTCGTGGTCCGCCGCATCAAGGAAGATCAGAAGACCGCCGGTGGCATCATCATTCCGGACACCGTCCAGGAAAAGCCGCAGGAAGGCGAAGTCATCAGCGTGGGCCCCGGCGCCCTGGATGATTCGGGCAAGCGCGTCGCCGCCGAAGTGAAGGCCGGCGACTATGTGCTGTTCGGCAAGTGGTCGGGCACCGAAGTGAAGATCGATGGCGAAGACCTCCTCATCATGAAGGAGAGCGACATCATGGGCGTGCTGGAAGGCCGCAAGGCCAAGAAGTAACCGCCTCTACCCCACACACAGAATTCTAGGAGACAAATACAATGGCAGCCAAAGACGTGAAATTCGGCGCCGACGCCCGCGAGAAGATGCTTCGCGGCGTCGACATCCTGGCCGACGCGGTGCAGGTGACCCTGGGCCCCAAGGGCCGCAATGTCGTGATCGACAAGTCGTTCGGTGCGCCCCGCACCACCAAGGACGGCGTCACCGTCGCCAAGGAAATCGAACTCGCCGACAAGTTCGAGAACATGGGCGCCCAGATGGTGCGCGAAGTCGCTTCCAAGACCAATGACATCGCCGGCGACGGCACCACCACCGCCACCGTTCTGGCCCGCGCCATCGTGCGCGAGGGCTCCAAGTCGGTCGCGGCCGGCATGAACCCGATGGACCTGAAGCGCGGCATCGACATCGCCGTCGAAGCCATCGTTTCCGACCTCAAGAAGCGCGCCAAGAAGGTCAAGTCGAACGAAGAGATCGCCCAGGTCGGCACCATCTCGGCGAACGGCGACAAGGAAGTGGGCGACATGATCGCCCAGGCCATGGCCAAGGTCGGCAATGAAGGCGTCATCACCGTCGAGGAAGCCAAGTCGCTGGCGACCGAGCTGGACGTCGTCGAAGGCATGCAGTTCGACCGCGGCTATATCAGCCCCTACTTCATCACCAACCCCGACAAGATGGTGGCCGAGCTGAACGACGCCCTCATCCTGATCCACGAAAAGAAGCTCACCAGCCTGCAGCCGATGCTGCCGGTGCTGGAAGCCGTGGTGCAGTCGGGCCGTCCGCTCCTGATCATCGCCGAGGAAATCGAAGGCGAAGCCCTGGCCACCCTGGTGGTCAACAAGCTGCGCGGCGGCCTGAAGGTTGCCGCCGTCAAGGCGCCGGGCTTCGGCGATCGCCGCAAGGCCATGCTGGAAGACATCGCCGTCGTCACCGGTGGCCAGGTCATCAGCGAGGACCTGGGCATCAAGCTTGAGAACGTCAAGCTGGACATGCTGGGCAAGGCCAAGGCGGTGAAGATCGACAAGGACAACACCACCATCGTCGACGGCGCCGGCCAGAAGAAGGACATCCAGGCCCGCGTCGCCCAGATCAAGACCCAGATCGAAGAGACCACCAGCGACTACGACAAGGAAAAGCTGCAGGAACGCCTGGCCAAGCTGGCCGGCGGCGTTGCGGTGATCCGCGTCGGCGGCGCCACGGAAGTCGAGGTCAAGGAGCGCAAGGACCGCGTCGACGACGCGCTGAACGCCACCAAGGCCGCCGTGGAAGAAGGCATCATCCCGGGCGGCGGCACCGCCCTGCTGTATGCCGTCAAGGCGCTGAAGGACGTGTCGGGCGAGAATGATGACCAGAACCAGGGCATCGCGATCGTGCGCCGCGCCATCCAGTACCCGATCCGCCAGATCGTGGCGAATGCGGGCCAGGAAGCCAGCATCGTGGTGGGCAAGCTGAACGACCAGAAGTCCAACACCTATGGCTACAACGCCCAGACCGGCCAGTATGTCGACTTCATCGAAGCCGGCATCGTGGACCCGGCCAAGGTGGTGCGCGTGGCGCTGCAGAACGCGGCCTCGGTCGCGTCGCTGCTGATCACCACCGAAGCCATGATCACCGACCGTCCCAAGAAGGACGCCGCTCCGATGGGCGGCCCCGGCGGCGGCGGCATGGGCGGCATGGGCGACATGGACTTCTAGTCTGACCGCCTGTCAGGTTGAAATGCAGAAAGCCCCGGTGGAAACACCGGGGCTTTTTTTATAGACGAAAAGTCAAACTCAATTACCACCCCTAAAGTAGCTTAGCCTTATCAGCATTCCGAACGACAAATTCAGGAAGCACGACCATTCCGTCAATTAGCTTTCCAATCAACGCCAAGTCATATCGGAAGGTGTCAGGCCTAACATTGAGGTACCTCCAACAGCTAAACTCTCGGTCTCGAAAGCCCGGCGCGTTGATAATGGCTCGCGCCAATTCCAGCGCTTCTTTTGCTGCCACATAATCGCCAACGGCCCAATTCGCAACAGCAAGACACTGATAGTAATTGGCTTGGTATTCTTCGTCGTCTTCATCTTCCGATGCTATTTCTATGACCGACAAGAAGAGATCCGCAGGAGGCACGCCGGTTTCAGCCCATTCAGCCATCGCGTAGTTAAAAGAGGACTGAATGTCTCTTTCACTCAACACTTCTGCGCGGCCGCCAAGCTGCGCCATCGCCTCCCTATATCGACCCAGCGATATCTGTATTAAAGGCAATTGCCCCTGAAAGAAGCCTCGATGCTTCTCTGAAATTGCTGGATCAGCAATAATCGACAAAACATAAGAGCGTGCGCACTCCAACAGCTCTGGCTTCACCATCAATTCATGCACGACATTCAGCTTTTCCGAAGGATCAAGCGACTGAACCGACGGCAGGGTGAGCAAAACAGGCACGGATTGCTCATCCAAGGCGATCAACATTCGGAGCGCGCCCTGCACGTCCGAAGCAGCCATGTCACTTCGTTCCAACATCTTCTTGAAAACAGCGACAGCGTCGGCCTTCTTATCTACCCTCAGATATAGGATGCCCAAATTTCGATAGGCAGCCGGAGCAGCGCCGATCTCAATCGCCTGCTCGAAAAGGCTAATTGCCCCGGGAATTTGCTCAAATGCTTCGTAGGCATCTCCCAACGCGCTAAGAATCTTCGCATCCGAAGGATGCTCCCCTTCAATTTCGGCAAGCTTATCGGCGATATCTTTCCAGGCATAATCGCTCGCATCCCGCTGCAGATGCTTCAAATATGAGAGCGCTCCATCCCGATCAGCTGGGTTTTGCATAATAATAGCATCGACCAGCTGCAAATATTCTTTAGCGAGCCTAGTGCGCCGATGGCCTAGCGTGAAAATCACTTGGTCGACTAAGTCCAAGTTATCGTAATGGTGGATTTGAACGTAGTCTTTGTATCCCAACTCCTCTCTAAAGCTGGTCAGGTTCTTTTCTAGAATTTGATGCTCATCGTCGACGTTGGGAATGTTTGATGCAACAAAGTGCAGATTAATGTGCTTCTTTCGGGGACCCGTTGTTTCCCACCTCACTTCTTCAACGATCTGTTTCAGCCCTACGAGATTTTGTCTGTTCGGAAAATACGTAAAGACCACTGAGTCAGGCAGTTGCCGGGTGCAAATTCCGCTTACATCGGTGTGCCCAGTTCTAGAATCGATAAGCACATAGTCAGGCCTTACCGTCTTCTCCCATTGCGCTTTAAGATTCTCCATCAACAGATAACCCGATTGCTCGGAATACAGATAATCCCAGTTTATGGAGTGGAATTTATTCTTGTAATCGGCATCCTGATGACCAGCTGTCATCAGCCAAATGGTCAACTCTTGGCCATCCGAGGTCAAAGAACATTGGTGGAGGTATGCATCCACCGACGGGGCCACAGAATTTCCGAGGTAATCTGTGATGTAGTCGACGAGTCCTGGTGTCTGATTTGCAGTGGCGCATAAGTCGTAAGAGGTGATACCAGGCGCCTCAAGATCGAAGTCAACGACCAGGCATCGCCGCCCACGGCGCGCCAACTCAGCAGCGACGTTCATGAGCGACATCGTCCGCCCGACGCCACCTTTGTACGAATAGAATGTTACAATATACATCACGCGACCTTTTGAAGATCAGGCACCATCTCAAGGTTCAACATAAAGCCGTCCGCTTGATGCGCGACCTCGTCAATGTGGCCATCCAAATCTGAAAACTTTGCAAGCAGAGTCGAGCGCACGTCACCTTTGAGTTCTATGGCTTTGCGTCTGCAATTTCTGGCTCTAAGCTTATTTAGATTTCCCTCCTGGCTCAGCAGGTACAGCAGGTTATCTAATGCAGCATTTTGGACACTCGCGCCCCGCTCCCAGCGAGCGATAGACGCCTCGCCAATTTTTGTTATTTGCGCCAGCTGTGAGCGGCTTAAATTCAGACGCTTTCTTAAATCAGCGATTTCCCTTGGATTAAAGATTCCTAGGTGCGCGCAAACAGCCTCGTGCCTTAGAACTTCCGCTCTTTCATCAGTAAAGCTTGCTCCGCAAGCACTGCATGTTCCTATCGGAACAGTCGCCACCAGCTGTATGGGCCGGTCTGCATCCCCATAGGGAAAGGCCTGTTCATGATAACTAAACTTAACCTTCATCTCGTCGCACTGCGGGCACTCGGACATCTCTCTACTTAGTTCAAGCATTTTCATTCTCCTCGCAGCGGCAAACGGTTATTCGGTGTCGTAGTGAAAGCTTCGTCCAATGACCTTGGTGGCCTTCGCGTTGTAGGTCAGCTTGATATAGATATCGGTGCCCAATTCTTTGACGGGCACCTTGATCACGTAGCCAATACCTTTGAATGGCTCTCGAAGCCGAATGATGCGGATCGCGTGTTTTGCTCTAATCGCAGCCGCGGTGAACTCCCACGATCCGGCCTCAGTGAACCGCTCGTCGGTTCCTGGCACCACGACAGTTCCATTCCACCACTTTGTTGGATGGTTCTCATCGTCGATCAGGATCAGTCGCTTTGAAGGATCAAGACAAAGCAGAGCAAGTCGCTCGCATTCCTCAGGGTCGGTCACAAACAGCATGGGGTTCCGCTCAAACCGCCTCTTGAGGGCAGTCATTATATCAAATGATCTTTCACCATGGCGCCACACCCAGCCTCCGATGGATGGAAGAGATCATATGATCTTTTAATTGTCAATGCATGCAAATATCGCATATTCAAATACGTATAAAACGCATACCAAACCGTAGGCAGCCCTTAAGTTTTTGCGATATAACTTAGGACAGCAGGTGATCGGAGTTCCCCGTGGTCGGAAAGTGGCCGGACTAAGTCTTCCAAATAATGGATCTAAAAGCGCGCGCTCCTGACGCTGGTCGGCGTCTGGCCCGGGCTGGTGCCACGGTTTACACGTCCGATAGAATGGGCCAGCGCCCGCAACAGACCATCATCTGAACTAACAACGTCGAATCAGTTGAGCGTCACGGCTTAGCTGCGTGTGCAGGCATGAAGGCTCTGCGTGTCAGGGCGGAAACGCTCCACGCTAGGCTGGGCGTTGAGAGGCGCGGGCCCGCCGCCAGCCGGAGGCGGTCAAATCGGCACCTGCATTAAAGCGTTTTAAACTCGCGGAACCGAACCGCTGCCATCGCCTCCGCGTTTTCTCGCGGGGCCCAACAGATGGAGCACATCCCATGGCTTTCAAGAAACTGATCCTGGGCGCCGCCGCGCTTGCCGGCATCGCGCTTGGCGCCACCCTGCCGGCAAACGCCTATATCGTCTGCGACCGCGACGGCGACGACTGCTGGCACAGCGAGGCCCGCTACCATGCCCCCGGCGTGACCTTCGAATACCACCCCGACGACTGGTACTTCCACCGCCACTGGGATGGCGACCGCTATCACTGGCGCGACTATCACGAAGGCCGCGGCTACTATCGCAACGGTGTGTGGATCACGCTGTAGCGGGGGTCCCGCCTCCCAAGGACAGGACCGAGAAGAGCCCCGCTTCGGCGGGGCTCTTTTTGTGCGGGGCTGCCGGCCCGGTCGGGCGCATCGGCAGCGGTTAGGTCGCCCGGTGCAGCCCGGGCTTCAGCGTCACATACCGGCAAGCGCCGATCGGGGAATAGAGGCGGGTATAAAGCGCCTGGCACGACGCGAAATCGCCGTGCGGACCATCGAACAGTATAAAGGCCGGGCCCAGCGCCGGATCGGCCGATGCCGGTGCGTCGCTGCTGACATACCAGCCGGGTCCCGCCCAGCCCTGGGTGCCCGCATCCGTGCCGGCGGCCGCGACCAGCGAGGCCAGCGCCGCGGGCAGCAACAGCGCGGTGATCACGCCCCACCGCCCGGCGGCGACACGCCCGCCCTGCGCAGGTGCAGTGTGCCGGCGATGCGCTTTATCCCGGTCAGGGCGCTGACATGCAGCGCCGGCGCGCTGCGCCAGGCGATGCCCGGCGCCGCGGCGGCAGGATCGCGCCGGTCGTCCGGCGTGATGGAAATGGTCATGATGGTCTCTTTCGGTGGCGCGATGCGCCGGTCAGGGTGACAGGGTGCCGGCCGACAGGGCGCCGGCGATGGCGAGCGAACAGGCGATGCCCACGCCCAGCGCGACGACGATGCGGTCGAATGCCAGCGTGAACGGGCCCACGGACCCGCGCTTGGTGATGCGATACATGGTGAAGAAGATCCTTGTTGCCGCCGCAGCGGCCCGATGAGCAGGGAACAATTCAAATCCGGAAATCCGGAAACGGCCTTGCTCAGGAATTCGGATCACACTCAGATGGGTATGCGCGGCGCCATTTGCAAGCCCCGCGCACAGCAAGCCGTGGCGCTTACGCCGCCAGCGCGAGTTCGCGCTTCGACAGACTCATGAAGCTCTGGCTGGGCGCGCCTTCGCCGTCCATGCCGATGCAGGCGACGAAGCGGTCGCGCTGCCAGATTTCGACGGCATTGTCGCGGCTCATGGAATTGCCCTTGTCCAGGGCGGAAAGATCGTCGCGGCCCACAAAGTCGTGGCTTTCCAGGATCTGGAAGCGGCAATCGAGGACATAGATGCGATAATTCATGGACATCTCCTGCAGTCAGAGCGGGAGCGCGGACAATGTGCGTGCTGGATTGTCCCGGAAGTCTCTCAAGTACCGGCGCTCTGGATGTCAGCCGGCAACAGGGGCACCCTAGCACGCTGGTCGTGCAATAGATACGGCCATCGCAATGTTCCGTTCAGTGCGTCAAACCCGGCACGATGCCGTGGATTTCGTCGCACCGGCTGCACACGATCACGCTGCTGGCGGGCGTGGTGCGGCCGGTCTCGACATGAAAGCTGCCCGCGATCGAGACGAATGTTCCGGGCCCCTCCTCGTGACTCTGCAGGGTCAGCACGCCGCCCGCATTGCAGTTGCGGCACGTCAGCTGGGTCGTCTTGAAAAGCGTCATCGCGTGTCTTTCATGCTTTCGCGCGCCCACGCCTTGCGCGCCTGCGGAATGCGAAAAGGCCCGGTCTTGCGACCGGGCCCATCCCGAAAGCTGCCGCATGCGGACACGCGGCAACCTCGTCGCACGTGCCGCCTTAGCGGCTCGGCTGGCCAGGCTTTGAGTCCTGGTTCGGCTTGCTGTCGTCCTGGCCGGGCTTGCTTGTGCCCTGCTGGCCGCCCTGCTTCTGCTGCTGATCCTGCTGGCCGCCCTGGCGCGGCTGCTCCTGCGGCGTGGCGTTGGTGGACGGCTTGTTGTCGTTCTGGGTGTTTTCGTTCGTCATGGAACATATCCTTGTCTCTGGCGCGCCGCGGCGGCGCGCCTGCATCAAGACAAGCCCCAGGCGAGGTGCGCGTTCCGTGCCGCGCCCGGCATATATATTCGCGCGCGGGCCTTGTATTCCGGGGTTCGCGCGCGATCCGCTTCGCAAGGCCCGGCGTGGATAGCCGATGGATTTCGCGCACGCTTTTTCAGCCGCGCCGCGCCTTGGCGTGCGGACAGCGTGGGGAAATCTTTTCGCCCTCTTCCTGTCCCCGAAATCCGTGCCTAGCTTTGCCTTGCCTGTCTCGTGCGGAGACGTTCCGGTCGTTTCGAAACGGAGGCAGGCCGGTGCTCTTGTGCGGTGGGCGTGACGACCCCGGCGCGCGAGGGGGCGGACCATTCCTATCACCCCACGGGGCAGGGCATTCCGTGTGTCCGAGGGCCCCGGGCGCGGCACGTACGCGGGCTGTCAAGGCCAAAGGGTAGGTGGATGCTGACAATCAAAGCCGGGCGTGGCTGGGCCGAAAGGCAATCGCGCGCTTCCTGAAAGGGAAGCACCGCTCCGAAAGGGGCAAAACACATGGCCGCCTTCGCGGCCCCGGCCACGCCGTCTCCGCATCTTTTCTGCGCGGGCGCCCGAGTGCGCCCGTTTCGGACTGCGGCAACTTTGCGGCAGTGCAGCATCGTTACCGCTTTGGCAAGGTTTGCGGGCCTAAACCGCTCCCGACACCTGAAAAGAGCGGGCGCGTGCGTATCATTGCTTTCCTTCTGGCGGCTGGCGCCGTCACCCCGGCCCTGGCCCAGACCAGTGGCGACACCGAAAGCGTCACGGTCTCGGCCTCGCGCATCACCCTGCCAGGCTTCACCGCCCCCACCCCCGTCACCGCCATCTCCCTGGAAAAGCTCCAGCGCGACGCCAGGACCGATATCGGCGACGTGATCCGCGAGCTGCCGGCGGCCGGCCCGTCGCCGTCGCTGAACAATGGCGGCAACAGCCTGGACGTGTCGCAGGGCGATGCGGGGCTCGAGACCGTTTCCCTGCGCAACCTGGGGATCAACCGCACCCTGATCCTGTTCGATGGCCAGCGCGTGGTCTCGTCGAACCTGCTGGGCGGCGGCGTCGACCTGACCACCCTGCCCGCGACCCTGATCAAGCGCGTCGATGTCGTCACCGGCGGCGCCTCCGCCGCCTGGGGCTCGGACGCGGTGGCCGGCGTGGTCAACCTGGTGCTGGACAAGCAGTTCACCGGCTTCAAGGCCAATGCCGTTCTGGGCGACGGCACCCAGATCGAACACCGCAAGGCGATGATCGAAGGCGCCTGGGGCACCGACTTCGGCGATGGCCGCGGTCACCTGCTGCTCAGCGCCAACTACACCACCAGCCCCGACGCGATCTTCGTGGGCCAGGCCAAGTGGTGGCGCGGCACCTCGCTGGTGCAGAACCCCGCCTACACGATCGGCGGCACCCAGCCCCTGTTCATCCACCAGGATCACGTCGGCAACATCCAGGTCACCCAGGGGGGCCTGGTCAACGGCAACACCGCCGGCGGCGCCGGCTCGATCCTGGCCGCCAACGCCCTGCGCGGCATCCAGTTCACCGGCAACGGCACGCCCTCCCCCTTCAATTTCGGCACCATCTACAGCACCGGCTGCTACAATGGCTGCAGCGCCGACGAGCGCACCGGCGCCTTGCGCTATTCCATGCTGGCCGTGCCCTACAGCCACGCGACATTGTTCGGCTATGCCAGCTGGCAACTGACGCCGGACGTAAAAGCATCGCTGCAGTTGAACTATGGCCAGTCCTCGGAAAAGAGCGAAGGCGGCCTGCGCCAGACGCTGTCGACCATCCGCCCCGACAATGCCTATCTGGACCCAACCATCGCAGCCCAGTTCGGCACCCTGTCCAACGGCTTCAATGCCGCGACGGGAACGCCCGGCACCACCGCGACGCCGACGCAAGGCCTGACCCTGGGCACCCAGAACCTGAACAATGTCGGCAACACCTATTCCTTCAACGCGCTGTGCAATGCCGTCGGCGCGCCCTGCAACGAAAACCATCGCAGCCTGGTGCGCGGTGTCTTTACGCTGGAAGGCGCGCTGAACGACGACTGGTCGTGGAACGCCTATCTGCAGCAGGGCATGGTGCGTCAGCGACAGGTCCTGCCCAACAACAGCCTGACGCCGCGCTACAACTTCGCCATCGATGCGGTGCGCGTCACCGCTGCCAATCAGGGCACGACGGGCCAGGCCATCGGCTCCATCCAGTGCCGCGCGGTGCTGCAGGGCGTCGCTGCGGCGGCCGGCTGCCAGCCGCTGAACCTGCTAGGCACCAATGTCGCGTCGGATGCGGCGCTGCGTTACGTCAATCCCGGCCGCGATCCCGCGTCGGGCATCGTCGACCAGGACCTGACCGTGATGAACCAGACAGTCCTCGCCGGTGCGATGCAGGGCACCTTGCCCTGGGCACTGCCCGCGGGTCCGGTCGCGGTCGCCTTTGGCGCCGAATACCGCCACGAACAGGGCGGCATCACCCAAGCCGATCCGCGCGGACTGCTGGGCCAGTGGGGTGCGGGCAACTTCATGCCCTATCAGGGCCAGTACCATGTCGAGGAAGGCTTCGCCGAAGTCGACGCGCCAATCCTGAAGGACAGTGTCGTGCAGAGCCTGTCGTTCAACGCCGCCGGCCGGGTAACCAGTTATTCCACCAGCGGCATGGTCGAGACCTGGAAGCTGGGCCTGGTCAGCCAGGTCAATGACGATATCCGCCTGCGCACCAGCTGGTCGCTGGATATCCGCGCGCCGCAGGTGTCGGAACTGTTCTCACCGGGCATCACGTCCACGCAGCAGTGCCGCTATCCCAGCAACTCGCCCTTCTATGCCTGCACCGCCCTGATCGGCGGCAATATTGCCCTGCAGCCCGAAAAGGCAGTCACCGTGTCCGGCGGCGTGGTGCTGACGCCCACACTTGTGCCCGGCCTGACGGTGTCGGTGGACTGGTATTCGATCAACATCCATGGCGCGATCGACACCCTGGACTTTCAGACCCTGATCGACCGCTGCACAGCCGGACAGACCATCTATTGCGGCCAGCTGGTGTTCGCGGGCGGCGCGGCCCAGCCCACGCAGGTCAATGTCTTCCCACTGAACTCGGCGGTGGATTCCGTTTCCGGCCTGGACCTGGCGGCCAACTATGCCCATCCGCTGCTGGACGGCACGCTGAGCTGGGACCTGACCGGCAACTATACCGACCAGCAGACCCGCACCGCGCAGGGCATCACCTATGACCGCGCCGGTGCGCTGGGCATCAGCCCCGACGTCTATGCCAGCGGCATGCCCAAGCTGCGGGCGATCCTGGCGGCAACCTACAACCAGGGTCCGCTTTCTTTCACGGTGCAGGGCCGCTTCATCGGCTCGGCGGTGCTGAGCAACGGCACCGAAGGCCAGGCGCGCATCATCTCGGCGTCGCTTAGCCCGGCCGGTGTGCTGACCCGCGGCGACATACGCGGCCTGGTGGACGACAACAGCATCGGCGCAGTGGCCTATTTGGACCTGCGCGCCAGCTGGCAGTGGGACGAATCCTGGCAGGTCTATGCCGCGATGGACAATGCGGCCAACCTCTCGCCACCGATTATCGCCAGCACCGGCGGCGGCAACATGCCCAACGCACAGATCTATGACACGCTGGGCCGCACGGTGCGCATCGGCGTGCGCTTCGCCGACTAGTCCACGGGATATCCGCGTGGCGCGGGTCTGCGGGCTGGCCTAGACTTGCGCGATGAACCGCAAGCAACGCCGTGCCGGCGCCAAGACCAGCCCCGACACGGCGGACGGCCTCTACCAGGCCGGCACGCACCACCATCGCCAAGGCCGGCTGGCGGAAGCCGAACAGCTCTATCGCCAGGCCCTGGCGGCTGCCCCCCACCACCACCCCAGCCTGCACCGGCTGGGAGTGATCGCCCACCAGTCCGGACGGCCCGACATCGCCGCCGGCCTGCTGGCCCGCGCCGTCGCCCGCGACGGCCGCGTGGGCGAGTATCACGGCCATTTGGGACTGGCGCTGGGCGCCCTGGGCCGCACCGACGAGGCCATTGCCGCCTTCCGCAAGGCGCTGGCGCTGGCCCCCGCCGCCGACACCTGGAACAACCTTGGCGCCCTGTTGGCGCAAACGGGCCAGTTGGCCGCCGCTGCCGAGGCCTTTCGGGCGGCCATCGCGCTGGTACCCGCCCTGCCGGAGGCGCAGGACAACCTGGGCGACGCGCTGTGGGGCCTGGGTGATCTGCGAGGCGCCGCCGATGCGTGGCAGCAGGTGGTCGCGCTGGCACCGGGCGCGGCGGGAAGCTGGGCACGGCTGGCGCTGGCTCGCGCAGCACTGGACGAACCGGCGCCGGCGCTGGCGGCAATCACCCGCGCGCTGGTGTTCGCCGATGTGCCCGAAGTGCGACGCGCTTTCGTTCAAGTGATGCGCACCGTGAAGCTTGAGGAGGAGGTGCCAGGCGTTCGCGCGCTGCTGCTGCGCGCGTTGCAGGAGCAATGGAATCGCCCGGACGATCTGGCGCCGGCTGTCGCGGATATCGTCAAAAAAAATGGCGATCTGAAAAACGACACGCTGCTGGCGGCGATGCTCACCACCACGCCGAACCAGGATTGGGAATTGGAGCAACGCCTCAGCGCCGAACGCCGGGCTTTGCTGGCTGGGGAAGACGCACCGCTGGAATTTGCGGCCGCCATGGCCCGGCAGTGCTTCCTGAACGAATATGTCTGGGCGTGTGGCGAAGACGAAGCGCGGGCAGCCAGCGCGCTGCGGGCGCAGATCGCGGCAGGTGACGTCACGCCGCTGCAGGTCGCGATAGCGGGCATGTATGCGCCGCTGCCGGCGCAGCTGCTTGAGCGGCAATGGCCACAGGCGATCGAAGCATTGCTCACGCAACAAGTGCGCGAACCCCAGACCGAAACCGCAATCGCGGTACCACGACTGACGGCGATCGACGATGCAACGTCCCGCGCGGTGCAGGCGCAGTACGAAGAAAACCCCTATCCGCGCTGGGCCAGCGCGGGCGGCGCAGCGCCTGAAGAATTCGCCGGCTGGCTAAGGCGCAAATTCCCGGCAGCGGCCGACGTGCCGCGCGGCGCCATCGACATTCTGATCGCGGGCTGCGGCACTGGGCGCAATGCCATCGAAACAGCGCAGATGTTTTCAGGTTCGCGGGTGCTGGCGGTCGATCTCAGCCGCGCCAGTCTGGCCTATGCCATGCGCAAGCGCCGATCACCGCCCATAGAGTTCGCACAGGCCGATATCCTGGCCCTGGGTTCGCTCGAACGCCGTTTTGGTCTGATCGAAGCGGTCGGCGTTCTGCACCACATGGCCGATCCCTTTGCGGGCTGGCGTGTGCTGCTGGGCTTGCTCAGCCCCGGCGGGGTGATGAAGCTGGGTTTTTACAGCGCCGTGGCGCGCCGAAATCTGCCGCGTCTGGACGCCACGAACGGCGCGGAAGGTATACGAACCGCGCGCGCTGGGCTGGCGCAGCAATACCCTGCACTGATTGACCGGCCGGACTTCTATACGACCAGCACCTGCCGCGACCTGCTCTATCATGTTCAGGAAATTCGCCTGGACCTGGAACGGATTGGCGAATTCCTGCGCGAGCACAATTTGAACCTCTTGGGCTTTGCGCTGGATGATTCGGTTCTGGCGCGGTATCGCGCGAGGTTTCCCGCCGACGGCGTAGCGACAAACCTGCAGAACTGGCAGGTTTTCGAAGAAGAGGGCCCATCCACCTTTGCAGGAATGTACGAGTTCTTCGTGCAGCGGGCGCGCTAGCCACCACTTCGCCCAAATTGGCCATGGAACACTCCTGCACCCACCGCCGTTTCTTTCGCCATGGGACTGCGGGCGGTGAACACTATGGAGAGTTCCATGCGTAATACGTCTCTGATTTTCCTGGCCGTTGCCGCCGCAGCCGGCATCAGCGCCGCCGCCCTGCCGGCGCATGCGATGGTCCGCCAGATTGGCGCGGTTAACGTGTCGGCCGACCATTACACCGACGTGAGCTGGCAGCATTTCGAAGGTCCTGTCGTGCGCTTGCGCATGACCGCGGCCAACGACACGGTTCATTGCGACCATGTCGACGTCACCTATCGTGACGGCGTCACCCATGAGGTGTTTGCGGGCACCATGGTCAAGGATTCCGTGACCACCGTGACCTTCCCGGAAGGTGACAGTCGCATCAAGGCCATCGACTTCGCCTGCAAGGCCGAAAGCGTGGATGGCGCGCGCATTTCCCTGGCGTCCTTGTCGGAAGGCATGCCGGGTTACTGGTCGCGCGATCCGCATGTGACGACCTATGAAAGCGGCGAAGCGATCTCTCACGACGGCGAATAGGCCAATCACAAATAAAGAGGCCCGGGTTAGCACCCGGGCCACTTTATTTTCCGATAACACAGCCGCTAGTGAATAAGGCTGTCCAGCCCGCCGAAGAATGACCCGACGACGCTGGAGTCGATATTCGCGCCATTGTTCGAGAAGTTGTTGTAGCTGCCGTTCACGTTATGGCTGGAATTGTCGTTGTTGTTCTCGTTGCCGTTGTGATTGCTGTTGCTATTGCCATTGTTGTTCTGGTTGGAGTTTCCACCGGAATTGCCGCCGCAATTCGAACCGCAACCGCCACCATTGCCCCAGCCGCCACCTCCGGTGTGACTGCCCCAGCTGCCGCCCTGCGAATGGTCGCTGCCGGACGCGCCGGGCATGCCGTTGAAAATGTTGGTGGTGCGAACGCTGATATTCTTCTCGACATTCACGTTGATCGAGTTGTTCAGGAAGGTCGAATTGTTGATCTGCTTGGAGTTGTTGATATTGACGTTCGCACTGACGTTGCTGGACCGGTCGATATTGTTGGTGATGTTGACCGGCGAATAGACGTTCAGGCTTTTGTTGACGTTGATGTTCGTCGACCGGTTGATGTTATTGGTGATGCCGGAGCCGCCATGGAATCCGGCCGCGCCCGGCGGACAATTCAGCCGACTGATCTGGGGCATGTGGAAGCCGCCGGCCTGAGCAGAAAACGGCAGCGCCGCCAACGCAGCGGTCAGCAAGAGCTTGGACTTGAGCATAGGCGCCCCTTCGACGCTTGGAATCTCGGGGGCGTCGTTTCAGGAAGCGTGCCAGCAGAATAGGCGGCTATTAGGCCACAAACCGTCCCGCAACGGGACAAGCTGCTTGATCGGTCAGCGCAGATAAGGCTCGACCGTCCCTTTATATTTCACAGTCATGGCGTTGCCGTGCCGGTCGACCGTCTTGCCGACAGCCAACCGCACCCAACCTTCGCTGACGCAATACTCCTCGACGTTATTGCGCTCCACCCCATTGAACCGAATGCCGACGCCTCGCTCCAGCAGCTCCGCATTGTGGAAAGGGCTGTTGGGGTTGGTGGAAAGCCGATCCGGCAGTGTGGGCTTTTCGGCGGGCGCGTCTGTCATGGAGGTGTCTCGGAAATGGGATGTGCCTCTTAACCCCTCTCTTGTCAGGGTTGCAAGCGCCCCGATTTGATCGTCAAGTCCGGGCACAAAATCACTTAGGGAAGACACATGGCCTACGACCTGTACGATGCCTCCATTCCGCCGCTGATCCATATGCTGGGCAGCCTGTCCGCTGTTCTTGCGAAGGGCGAAGCCCATGGCGGTATCGACCCCAGCGAGGCGCGGCTGGCGCCCGACATGCTGCCTCTGAAAGCACAGGTCTATATCGCGACCGACAGCGCCAAGGGCTGTGGCGCGCGCCTGGCCGGTGTGGACATCCCTAAGTACGAAGATACCGAAACCAGCTTCGCCGACCTGCGGGCTCGCATCGCCAAGACCATCGCTTTCCTGAAAACCCTGGATCGCAAGGCCATCGCGGGCGCGGAAACCAAGCAGATCGTGCTGAAATTCCCCAGCAACACCTTCGAGTTCAACGGCGCCGATTATGTCGGCAAGTTCGTTCTGCCCAATGTGTATTTCCACATCACCACCGCCTACGGCATCCTGCGTAATGCGGGCGTGGCGCTCGGCAAGAGCGATTATCTCGGCGGTGGTCAGTAACACGCAGAAGAAAGGCCGGTGGATCCCACCGGCCTTTTGATTCATTCGTCATCATAGTCGCGATCACGGCGATAGCGCCGATCACGGTCGCGATATTCCCGGTTGGGATAGTTGCTGTAATAGCCGTCGTTGTAGCGGTCGCGGTCCGTGTAATAAACGCCACCACCAGGACCGGCATAATGATCGCGATAGTAGCGGTCATGGTAGTTGCCGTAGCGGTCGTAGTAGCCGCTCGCGCAGCCAGCCAGCGCCAGCGCTGCCAGGCTTGCCGCGGCCAGAATGGTCAGTTTCATTGCGGTCTCCAAAACGGACCCCTCCGGTCTGGATAACGTGGCGCGGGCATTTTCGTGCCCGGCCATAGATAAGGCCGGCCTTGCGACCGGCCTTTTGCGCCTAGTTGGTGCCCTTGCTCATCTTGGGCGGGTCGAACTTGCCCAGGACGCAAATCTGACCCGACTGTATAACCTTCAGGCTCTGCTGGTTTTCGCAGATCTGGGTATCGCCAGAATGCAGCGTCCAGGCAAAGCCATTGAACTTCAGGTCGGAGCAGATGCCCTGGAGATGGTTCACCAGGGTGGTGCCATCCTTCATCTTGAAGATCATGGTCTTGCCGTCGTCGGAATGGGCGCTGTCGATCTTGCGGCTGTCGATGCAAGTGGCGGAATACGCCGGCGCGGCTGCGACGCTGGCCAAGACCAGAGCGATAAGTGTGATTTTCATGCGAACCTCCATGCGGTTGCCCCCCGCAAGACTTGGCAATTATCTGCCGGTCCCGGCTTCGCCGCAAGGTCTACGACAGTTGTAATATTCTGGCGGACTTGACGGGGGCCAGATGGCGGGCCAAAGGTCCGTCCCATTTCGATTTTCTCAGGAGAAGCCCGTGTCTGCTGCCCCGTCCCAGGTGACCGTGACCTTGCCCGACGGCAAGGCGCTGACCTTCGACAAGGGCGTAACCGGCGGCGATGTGGCCGCCGCCATCGGACCCGGACTGGCCAAGGCGGCGTTGATCATCATGGTCAACGGAAAGGAATACGACCTCTTCCGCCCCATAGAGGAAGACGCCCAGATCCGCATCATTACCCGCAAAGATCCTGAGTCGCTGGAGCTGATCCGCCACGACATGGCACACGTCTTGGCGATGGCGGTGCAGGCGCTTTACCCCGGCACCCAGGTGACCATTGGCCCAGCGATTGACGATGGCTTTTATTACGACTTCGCCCGCGACACCCCCTTCACCCCCGACGATCTGCCCAAGATCGAGGAGGAGATGCGCAAGATCATAAAGGCGGCGCTGCCGACCCGCCGCGAGGTGTGGCCGCGCGACCAGGCGATCGAGCACTTCAAGGGCATAGGCGAGAAGTACAAGGCCGAACTGATCGCCTCAATTCCGTCCAATGAAGACGTTTCGATCTACTGGCATGGCGACTGGCACGACCTGTGCCGTGGCCCGCACTTTCGCACCACGGCCGAGATCGGCGATGCGTTCAAGCTGACCAAGATTTCGGGCGCCTATTGGCGCGGCGACGCCAAGAACGCCCAGTTGCAGCGCATCTATGGCACAGCCTGGCGCGACAAGAAGGAACTGGACGCTTACATCACGCGGATGGAAGAGGCCGAAAAGCGCGACCATCGCAAGATCGGCCGCGAGATGGATTTGTTCCACACCCAGGAAGTCGCCACTGGCCAAGTGTTCTGGCATGCCAACGGCTACACGCTGTATCGCACGCTGGAGAATTATGTCCGCCGCCAGCTGGGCCGGGCCGACTATGTCGAGGTGAAGACGCCGCTTTTGCTGGAACGCAAGCTGTGGGAGCAGTCGGGCCACTGGGAAAACTACCGCGAGCACATGTTCCTGGCCGAGGTCGAGGACGAGAACAAGACGCTGGTGGTCAAGCCCATGAACTGCCCGGCGCATGTGCAGATATTCAACGAAGGCTTGAAGTCGTACCGCGACCTGCCCATCCGCATGGCGGAGTTTGGCAGCTGCCACCGCTATGAGCCTTCGGGCGCGCTGCATGGCATCATGCGCGTGCGCGGCTTTGTGCAGGACGATGCCCACATTTTCTGCACGCCGGAGCAGATCCAGGACGAGGCCAAGTCGTTTTGCGGCCTGCTGATCAAATGCTATCGCGATCTTGGCTTTGAGGATGTACGCGTGAAGCTGGCGACCCGGCCAGAGAACCGCATCGGCAGTGATGCGGTGTGGGACGCCGCCGAAAAGGCGCTGTCGGAAGCTACCACGGCGGCCGGCCTGGAATTCGTCATCAATCCCGGCGAAGGCGCCTTTTATGGCCCCAAGCTGGAATTCGTGCTGCGCGACTCCATCGGCCGCGACTGGCAGTGCGGCACCTTGCAGGTCGACTTCAACACGGCCGAGCGCCTGGGCGGCAGCTATATCGGCGAGGATGGCAACCGCCACGCGCCAGTGATGCTCCACCGCGCCATTGTCGGCTCGCTGGAGCGCTTCATCGGCGTATTGATCGAACATTATGCCGGCAAGTTCCCGCTCTGGCTGGCGCCGATCCAGGTAGCGGTGGCGACCGTGGTGGCCGATGCCGACTCATATGCCCGCGAGGTGGTGGCTGAATTGAAGGCCAGAGGCCTGCGGGTCGTGCTGGATACCGAGAATCAGACCGTGAACTACAAGGTCCGCCAGCATTCCCTGGCCAAAACCCCGAATCTGTTGGTTCTGGGCCGCAGGGAGGCCGAAAACCGCTCGGTTACCCTGCGAAAACTGGGTACCGACAAGCAGGAAAGCCTTGCGCTTGCGGACGCAGTTTCTATGCTTGCGGCCGAAGCCGTCCCGCCCGACCTGCGTTGAGCGGCGACCTGAGGAACCACCCCTTTCGATGAACGATGTCCGTTTCGCGAGGTAGGCTGGCCCCCTCGCGAAGCCGTTGGCCGTACGTGACGTTACAACCAAGGAGAGAGTCATAGTTCCCAGGCGTTTCCAGTCGGACCAGAAGGCACCTGCCAAGGACGGCCCGCGTATCAACGACGAAATCACGTCCCGTACCGTATTCCTGGTCGGGGATGACGGCCACAAGTATGGCGAGATTGGCCTGGATGAGGCCCTCGCCCTGGGCGAGGAAAAGGGTTTCGACGTGGTCGAGATCTCGCCTGACAACAAGCCGCCCGTCGCCAAGTTGATGGACTATGGCAAGTACAAATACGAGCAACAGAAGAAGGCCAACGAGGCCCGCAAGAAGCAGAAGGTCATCGAGATCAAGGAGATCAAGATGCGCCCGACCATCGACGATCACGATTATGACGTGAAAATGAAGGCGATGAAGCGCTTCTTCGACGAAGGCGACAAGGTGAAGGTTACCCTGCGCTTTCGTGGCCGCGAAATGGCGCACCAGCATCTGGGTATGAATTTGCTGACCCGGGTCCAGAAGGACACCGAAGAGTTCGCCAAGATGGAACAGATGCCCAAGATGGAAGGGCGTCAGATGATGATGGTTCTCGCACCTCGTTAGGGTGCGAGGAGCGAGCGCGCCGACATGGCAACAAAACTCAAAAGCGCCCTCTCGGGCGCTTTTTTGTTTCTAGATGCCGTCCATTGCCTTGTAGGCAACACGACCGCTCTTCATCAGGAACACGATGCGGCCAGGCTCTTCCGGCGCGGCGTTGGCGGCCATGAAGCCCCCCTTGTCGGATTGCGGCGCCACCGGGAACACCAGCGCGCTGCAACGATCCGGTGCCTCGAAGCAGCCGCGAACCGCCGGATCCAGACGATCGAAATCTTCGGACGTGCGGGGCATGAAATATTCCTGCACGCCCAGGCCTGACAGGTTCCGGGCATGGAGCCGCGTGAAATCGAACCCCAGTGACGCCAGTTCGGCCTGCGAGGTCCGACCGGGCTCGACGCGGGCATAGGCTCCCTGCATTCCCCGCGCGGAAGCGAAGTGCAAATCCATGTCCATGATCGAGCCGCGCGCCCAAAGGGCCGCCGCCGCGATGGCCAGCAGGATCACGATCGACGCGGTAAGCAGCAGCGGCAACATGTGATGCTCGTCGCGCCAGCGCAGCAGGTTGTTCATGGCGTTAACTCAAACGCTATTGGGACTTCGACAAATCCATAGCGAAAGCGCGCACGGAACCAAGTTAAGGGTCTGCTTTTGGTAAACGCCTTAAGGAACCTTACTGGTTAAGACTGCTCGCGAGCGCGGCAAAATCTGCATTGCCGCCCGACAGGACAAGCGCAACCGATTTGCCTCGCACATCCAGCTTTCCAGACAACAGGGCCGCCAATGCCGCCACGCCGCCAGGCTCTACCAGAAGCTTGAGCTCTTGGGCCGCAAAAGCCATGGCGGCTTTCAGTTCGACATCGCTGATAGCGAAGCCCGGCGCGAGAAGGCCCTTGGCAAGCGAAAATACGATTTCTCCGGGAATTGGCGCCATCAGCGCATCGGCAATCGACAGGGTACCACCCGGCGCCTTTACGCGGGCGCCCGCCTCCAGAGAGCGCTTCATCCCGTCAAAATTCTCCGGCTCCACGCTGTGCACGTGTGCACTGTTCCCGGCGCCTTTCAAAGCTAGCGCAATTCCACTTACCAAGCCGCCACCGCTGCAGGGCGATAAGACCTCATCCAGATCAACGCCCAGCCGGACCGCGTCTTCGGCAATTTCCAATCCTGCAGTACCCTGCCCGGCAATCACGCCGGCATCGTCGAACGGCTTGACCAATACGGCGCCCGATTCCGCTTGTATTCTTGCAGCAATCGCTTCGCGGTCATCGCGAATTCGGTCATATTCCACAATGCGGGCGCCCAAAGCACGGGTACCTTCTATCTTGGGACGCGGGGCATCTGCAGGCATCACGATGACCGCGGGCATAGCGAACAATTGCGCTGCGGCCGCCACGCCCTGCGCGTGATTGCCCGATGAAAATGCGACCACGCCTTTTGCCCGTTGATCCTGCGGAATCATCGCCAGCCGGTTGCAGGCGCCGCGAAACTTGAAGGAACCAGTGCGTTGCACGGTTTCCAGTTTCAGAAACACACGCCCACCCGTTCGCGCATTCAAAATCCAGCTTTCCACCAGTGGCGTGCGAATGGCGTAAGATGCAATACGCGCAGCCGCCAGCTGGATGTCGCCAAAAGTCGGCGTCATGGTTGGCTCACATCGCGCAACTGCGCGACCCGGTAAATCGTGACGTGCACCTTGCGGCCACGCGAATAATTGAACCCCGAAACATCGCCAACAACGGAAGCGTCAGCTTGCAGTTCCGCCAGCCTGGCCAGGAACTTGCCCTGCTCGGCATCTTCCACCAGCGCTAAGCCGCCAAGCCTCGCGCCGGACTCTGCAGCGCCGGCGCCGTTGGTTAGAAGTACATCCTTGCCAAGGGCAAATAGCATGCTTGGCTCCTGGTATCCGGCCAACGCCGGCGGCGGATCATCAGGCTTGCGCGCTGCGGCGACCAGCGGTTTCAATCGTTCCGTCACCCACAACTGTGAAAGCCGCGGCCCCATGCCTGTGGTCAGTGCAGGCACGAATACCAGCATCGCCAGCACGGAAAGAACGGTCGCGGGGCCATAGGACCGGCGGATCCCCAAAATCAAAGCAACAAGGGACAGAGTCGCACCGACGGCTGCCGGCGCAAGCAGCCACAGGATTTGCCCTTCGCCAAAACGCGGGGGCAGCAGCACCAGCGCAGCCGTCAGCAGAGCGGCGCCAACCAGGAACTGCAAAGCGGCCGACCAGCGCGCGGTAGCCAGACACCACGGCATCCACCGGATGGCAGGAGGCTGTGAAGTCGCCAACATCGCCGCGAGGATCGCCAGCGCGGGGTAGGCATGCAGCACATAGTGCGGCAACTTGGTCGGCACCACCTCCACCAGCAGCCACCACGATCCAGCCCATGCCAGCAAGAAGCGAACGGCAGGCTCGCTTCGCCGCGCCACACCGATGACCAGGCCCGGCAACACAAACAGAACGGCCGGGAAAAAAGTCGCCGCAGACAAAAGAAGATAGTAGCCCGGCCACGCGCCGTGGCTTTCCTGACCGCCCGCCATTTTGGTAGCAAAATCGTTACCTAGTGATTGTTCCAGGAACATGCCGCGGCTCTGGATGGTGATCGCGATCATCCAGGGCATCACCACCACCAGCGCCAGGAGAAGCCCGCGCACTGGGTTTATAGAATTCAGCCACTTCACTCTGCGATCCCAGGCGATCAATGCAACTACGGTCGCAACCGCTACACCGGGCACCACGGGAAACTTGATCAACGCACCGATACCGACCGCCGCCCAACCTACGAAAACCAACCTCAGTGATGGTCTGGAGGCGTCCGGATCCCTGCCGGCGCGATAGATGCGCAGCAATACACCTTGCACCGCCAGTACACAGGCCAGCAAAACCGCATCGGTAGTCGCAATGGTTGCCTCAGCGGCCAGCAGCACCGAGCTCAACATCAGGAGGCCGGCAATCAGCGCAGCTTCTGCTTCGAGAAATGCGGCCGCGCACCATGCCGTCAGCCAAGCGGCGGAGATGGCCCCCAACAGAGAGGGCAACCGGTAAGTCCAGATTCGGTCATTCTGCCCAAAACCCGCGATGGCCGTCGATGCCGCCTGTAACCAGTAAATGCCGACCGGCTTTTTGTAGCGCGGGACATGCCCCAGCCGGATATCGATCAGATCGCCTGACTCGACCATTTGGTGTGACGCCTGGGCGAAACGGCTTTCGTCACGGTCCAACGCCGGCAAGCTCAGTACACCCGGCAGCCAAAGCAGGAGCCCCAGAAGCGACAGCACCAGCCAGGGGTGGCGTGCCAGGGCCTTGAAAAACCGAGGCAAGGGCGCGGGTGCCGGCAAGGGGACCATGGTTTCCGTTGGAATTTCCGCGCTTTGCGAGTCGCTCATGGCTGGGAACTATGTCGATCCTGCCTCTATGTTGCAAAGTCCGGGGCCTGTATAAGGCCCAAAATTCTGAGCCAGGAAGAAGGGTTTATGTCGGGCGAAATCGCCATTTCCGTGGTGGTGCCGGTGAAAGATGAAGCCGGCAATGTCGGCCCACTGGCGCGCGAAATTGCGGCCGCCCTGACGGCCCGGCCGGGCCATGAAATCCTGTTCATCGACGATGGGTCGGGCGATGACACGGCCCGAGCGCTGACAGCCCTTAAGACCGAGATCCCGCAGCTGCGGGTCCTCCGCCACCACCGCAACCTGGGGCAGAGTCGCGGCATTCGCACCGGCGTGCAAGCAGCGCGCGGAGACATGATCGTCACCCTGGATGGAGACGGCCAGAATGATCCCGCCGACATCCCCAAGCTATTGGCAGTGCTGGAAGCTGACGCCGCGCTTGGCCTGGTGTCCGGCGTGCGCGTGAAGCGCAGGGACACTTCCAGCCGCCGCCTCGCCTCGCGGCTGGGCAATGGCTTTCGCAACTTCATGTTGAAGGATGGCGCGACCGATACCGGTTGCGGGCTCAAGGTGTTTCGCCGGCAGATATTCCTGGACCTACCCTATTTCGACCACATCCATCGCTTCCTGATCGCGTTGGTGCTGCGCGAGGGGTGGCAGGTGCGCTTCGTTCCGGTGAACCATCGGCCGCGGCTGAGCGGCACATCCAAATACACCAACTTCGGTCGCCTGCTGGTTAGCATGCAGGATCTTCTGGGCGTGCGCTGGCTGCAGCGGCGCTATCGCGGTCGCGCGACAGTCGAGGAGCTGTAGATGAATTACCTTGCGCACCTGTACACGAGTATGATGGCGCATCCATCGGATGTGCTGTGGAATAGCTTTGGGTTCTTGGGTGGGGCGATTTTCGGCATCCGTTTCCTGATCCAGTGGCTCAAGAGCGAACAGGAAGGTCACAGCGTCATCCCGGTCAGTTTCTGGTATGTCAGCCTGGGTGGCGGAATGATTTCCTTCATTTACGCCATCCACCAGGAAGCGTGGCCGCTGGTATTCCAACAAGCGCTGCCGCTGCCGATCTATGCCCGCAACATCTGGATGATCGTCCGCGACCGCCGACGCGTCGCCGCATGATGTGCTAGACTGACTCACGCAAGAAGAGGGATTTGATGCTGCGCGCCTTTCCCATGCTCCTTATCGCCGTCCTGCTCTACAACGGCACGGTATTCGGCAGCGGCGCGGCCGGCCATGATGTTAACTCGGTGCTGGCCCGGTCATTCACCATCCCGATGTTCTCGAGCGATGCATGGAAAGTCGCGCTGGGCGACCTGTTCATCGCGTTATCTCTGGTTCTGCTTTTCATTGAGACAATCAAGGCAACCCGTACCACTCATCGCGAGATCGTTAATCACGCGCTCTCTATGCTGACATTCGTGGGAGCCATGGCGGAATTCATAACCCTGAAGGGTTTTGGCACCTCTCCCTTTTTCTTCGTCACCGTGATGTGTCTTTTCGACGTGGTTGCGGGCTACACGATTTCGATCATCACCGCCAAGCGGGACCTGAGCGTCGCCCCGCACGACGATTACTGAGCCCAAAAAGCTTGGTCGGACAGGCTCTTAAGGGGGCTTGCGGCCCCGGCTCGGTGCGTGTATTCCCCCTCGTCCCGGACAGGTGGCCGAGTGGTTGAAGGCGCACGCCTGGAAAGTGTGTAACGGTGAAAGCCGTTCGAGGGTTCGAATCCCTCTCTGTCCGCCATTCCCCACATCAGAAATATCAACAGGTTAGCGGCACAACAGGCATGGCGCTGCCTGCATGCATTCTGCGCTCCTTTAGCCGCCCCGCGTTCGATCGCGATTGACACAGCAGGACGATCGACGAAACTCGCCGCAGCGGGGGCCCATGCACGAACCGAAAGCTGCGTCCAACGGCAAGTTGCTGCTGGCTCTGTTGATGCTGATCTATGCGATCAATCTTCTAGACCGCAACATTCTGAGTATCGCCCTGCCGGGCATTCGCGCGGAATTCCATCTCAGTGACAGTGCGCTGGGCGTTCTGACCGGGCCCGCCTTCGCACTCGTTTATGTCCTGATGGGCATTCCGCTGGCAGTGCTGACCGATCGCGGCTATCGCCGCGCAGTAATCGCCGGATCGCTGGCAGTATTCAGCGTGATGACGCTGCTGTGCGGCATGGCCTCAAATTTCATGCAGCTGTTGACAGCCCGCATAGGCGTTGGAATTGGCGAAGCCGGCAGCGCGCCGGCTTTGAACGCAGTGATTGCCGCCAGTATCCCTCCGGAAAGGCGCACTGGTGCGCTATCGATCTATTCCGCCGGCGCCAATCTGGGCTTGTTGCTGGCTTTCTTCGGCGGTGGATTGATCATTCACCATTGGGGGTGGCGCGCCGGGTTGATTGCTGCCGGCGTGCCGGGGCTGTTGCTGATGCTGATTTTCCTGGCTACGTGGCGTGAACCCGCGCGACAGAACGACACTCGGCATTTGCGGTTGGCGGAGACGCTGCGGTTTCTGTTGCAGCACAAGCGATTGCGGTTCATGGCACTGGCCAGCGGGTTCACCTCAATCGGAGGTTACGCCACACTCGCCTTCGTTCCGTCTTTGCTGTTTCGCACCTATCACCTCACCACGACGCAAATTGGCTTGTTGCTGGCAGGCGTCGGTGGGGTAATCGGGTTCCTGGGCACCATGCTTCCAGGATTGTTGTCGGACAGACTGGGCAAGGGTCACGACGGGTTGACGGTTGCGGTTTTCGGCGTGGCTGCCTGGATTCCCTGTCACTTATTGCTGTGCCTGACGCGCGATTTGCGCGTGATGATGGTGGGCATGGTGCCGGCCGCGTTCTTCATCAGCTCCTGGCTGGGCCCGACGCTCGCTGCGGCACAAAATATCGTACCCGACCAGATGCGCGCCCAGGCTGCGGCGTTGCTGTTGGCGGCATTGAATCTGGTTGGGATGACGGCCGGGCCGCTGCTGGTCGGAATGATGAGCGATGCACTAAGCACATCCCTAGGCGACGATGCACTGCGTTACGCGCTCGCGGGCGCAGCGGCACCATCGCTGCTCGCAATCGCATGTTTCGTCGCTGCGCGCCGCCAAAGCGGAATGGACGCCACATGAAAACTGACAGGTGGGTCCGCCAAAGCTTATGGCGATGTGGTGGTGACCGCGATGCTGGGCGAATTGTGCGCCGAGGCTACCGCAACGCCCGCTGCAATGGCGCCCAGACCGAGAACGATCCAGACCGGCGTTGTGAAAAGCTGGGCCTGTTGTACGCCCGCGGGCTTCCCGGGCAATAAGGACGCGTCGTCCGCAAAGCCCGCCGTGGGAAGCAACAATCCGCCCGCCAACAGCGCCGCACAAATGTTTCGCATGGTTCGCTCCAAAAAGACTCGTGTGACAACGGTAGGACGAAGTTCGCCCCGCCCTCTTCGCAATTGCACAATCATGGATGCGACATCTTGGACAACCCCATGAATCTGCGCCATGATTGGGCGGTCTGCTCAAAATTTCTGCCCTGCTTGCTCGCAATTTCACCGCTAGACAAAGCTACATTGCTATGCAAGATACCTTGGCAAGCAAGAGTGCGAGTCGGATGTCGCGTTCCCCGAAAATTGCGGTGACCATTGCAGCGCTTCTTTTGTCGGCGCCGACCTGGGCGGGCGAAAGCCAAGGCACGAGCGTCTATCCGGCAAGCTTCTTCGACGCCTCGCACCCGGCGACTGCAGCAGACATGATCACCCGCCTGCCCGGTTTCATCCTGGACACCGGCAACTCCCAGCGTGGGTTCGCCGGCACCGCCGGCAACGTGCTTATTGACGGCACCCGCCCCACGGCCAAGACCGACGATCTGGACAGCATCCTGGCGCGCATACCGGCCGCCAGCGTGGACCGCATCGAACTGATCCGCGGCGGCGTCCCCGGCGTCGACATGCAAGGCCAGAACGTCATCGCCAACATCGTGCGCAAGCCGGGCGCCTCCAACCAAGCGATCCTGACGGCGTCCAACACCCTGATCGAAGACGGTGAATGGGTGCCCGCAGCGCGTCTGGAGTATCACGGCACCAGCGGCAAGCTGAATTATGAAGTGTCTTTGGCGCGCACGGCCGATCAATGGGACGATTCACCCGGCCAGGGGTATCGCCTGCTTAGCGACCAGACGACCGGGGCACGCAGCTACGACCAAGCCAAGAGCTACGGCATCATGCAGCTAGGCTGGAATGCGCATGGCGCCCTGACCGCGCCGGTTTTTGGTGGTGATTGGAACAACAACGTCACGCTACAGACGACCGATTATTCCAGCGGCATCGCCTATTCCGGCAACGGCGGCTCGCGCTTCGACAATACCCAGCGCAAACGCAACGGCGAGTTCGGCAGCCATTGGCAGGGCATGGCAGGTCCGATCAACCTGGAGACCCTGTTTCTGGAACGTCTCGGGGATGAGCGCGACTTCAACACGGACGGATTGCCAGGCTTGAACGAGGCCTTCACCGGCACCAGCAACAGCGGTGAAAGCATCCTGCGCATCACGGGCCGCTATGCCGTGTTGCCCGAACTGAACCTGGAAGCAGGCGGCGAAGGGGCCTACAACTTCCTTAACGGTCACACCATGTTCCTGTCGAACGGCGTGCCAGTCAGCCTGCCGAATGCCAATGTTTCCGTCGACGAGCGCCGGGGCGAAGCCTTCCTCAATGGCACCTGGAAGCCAGCTCTTCACTGGACGGTGGAAGCCGGCGCGCGGTTCGAGTTTTCCAACATTGCCGAGAGTGGTGACACCAACCTGTCGCGCACATTCTTCTACGCGAAGCCACGCGCGCTGGTGTCCTGGTCACTGGACGACCAAAGCCAAATACGCCTGCGCGCGGAACTGAAAGTTGGCCAGCTGAACTTCTCCGATTTCGTGGCGTCCAGCGATCTGGCCAGCTTCGGCGTGGCCGCCGGCAATGCTAATCTGCGGCCGGAGCAGCGCTGGCAGTTCGAAGCCAATTTCGAGCGTCATTTCATGGGCAAAGGCGCGCTGGTCCTGTCGCTGCTGCATGAGGACATCACTGACCTGCAGGACTACATTCCGGTCGGCAGTGGCCTGGACGCTCCTGGCAATATTTCCCACGCCTCGAATGACGAAATCGATCTGACCGGCAACATTCCGCTGGATTGGATGGGCTTTACCAACGCACTGCTCAAGACCCATGGCACCTGGCGCACCGGCCGCGTGAATGATCCGGTCACGGGCTTCTCGCGCCCCATCTCACAAGAACGCGACAAGCGGCTTAGCCTGGAGCTGACGCAGGACTTGACCGGCTGGCACTCAACCTGGGGCGTCGGCTATCTGCCCATAGGCGGCGCCTGGGCGAACTACCGCATCGCCGAGGTAGATACCATCCGCATCCACGTCCCCTACAGCTGGGTCTACTGGATCTACAATCCGGCGCCCGACTGGAGCCTCAAGGTGCAGGCCGACAATATCACACCCTACCGCTTCGAGTTGCAGCAGGACATTTTCGCAGGGCCCCGCAACAGTGCAGCGCTGGCCCAGGTGCAAGATGTCGTGACCCGCACCCGGCCCAGGCTGTTCGTGCAGCTGCGCAAAACCTTCGGCTGATTACTTCTTCGGCGCTTCAGACACCGTCTTGGCATTCTTCGCCTTGCGCTCGGCGAGCATATTGTCGAATTCCGCGCGCGGCATTTTCACCCGATTACCCGAAAGTGCCCAAGCCGCCATGGCATCATACTTCTTGATAGTCCAGCCGCCCTCGAACTCGCCGCCATTGGTACCGGACTTGTTGAGTTCGAAATTGTAGGCGTCCTCCAGCTGCGTGAACTCGGCGGAAGCAATGGCTGCTTCGGCCAGATGCGCGGGAATGAAGGTAACCCCGTCGCGCTTGACCAGCACGATGTCGCCCGGAAGCACGGTCGCACGGCCGATGCGTACCGGGGCATCCATCGTGGTCAGGGTCATATCCTTCCACGCCGACGGGTCGTAGGCGCGGTAGACGCCGTTCAGCTGGTCGTTCTCGCGATTCTCTTCCGCATCACGGATGCCGGCGTCGAAGACGAACCCGCCTTTGCCTTTGGTGTGCGCGGCGATACCCGAACCCAGGTTCGAACCGATCAGGGTACCTTCGACGATCTTGCCCCAGCCGTCGGCGACATAGACGTCGCCGGGTTGCAGTTCGTTGATCGGCCACTGGTTGTTGCCGGTGACCCAGCCCTGTTTCTTGCCGTGGGCATTGATGGGCCCCGTCATGTCGGGACGCGCCGGCATGTACTGTGCGGTCAGCGCACGGCCCGCGAAAGGCCGATCGTGCAATGACTGCCAGCCGGCATCGAACTGGCAATTGTAGCCACGGTTGCGCAGGAAGTCCCAGATGTCCTCGATCGAGACGTTCACAGCTCGTTCCAGCAGCGCATCCGGCACTTTGGGACGGCCGTCAGGGAAACGGTCACCCTTCCAGTCGGCGGTGTAGAACATCATCTGCTCACGGGTCTGCTTGACTTGGGCATCCGCAGGCGCGGCCAGTGCGATCGCGGTGGCCGCGAGCAGGGCGATTTTCAGGATTTTCATTTCTACTCCTTAGCCCCACCACACTTCGCCCGGCGCCAGATGCGCCTTGGCGACGTCGGGATTGATGTCGAAGCCCAGGCCGGGCTTGTCTTCGATGTGGAAATAGCCATCGCGCCAGTATGGGCCTTCCTTGGTGACCAGGGTCGGCCACCAGTCGACCCAGTTTGCCAACTCATGGATGCGGAAGTTGCGCATTGAAGCACAGGCATGGGCCGACGCCGCAGTACCGACGGGGCTGGCCGGATTGTGCGCCGCCGTCCAGATACCATAGAGATCGGACAGATCACTGACACGCTTGGCCTCCCACAATCCTCCCATCTTGGGGATGTCCAGGTGAACGCCGGATGTGCCCTGGTTGACGATCAGGTCCTTGAAGCCAGCCAGCAGGTACAAGTTCTCGCCAGTGCAGATTGGCGTCTTGGTCGCCTTGGTCACCCGCGCCATGGTTTCCCAGTTCTCCGCAGGCGTGGGGTCTTCTACCCACATCGGGTTCACGTGCTCCACCGCGTCGCAGTACTTGATCACGTCATTGACCGAATACTTCCAGTGACACTCGATCGCCATGTCGGTGTCGGGACCGATCGCGGCGCGCACGCGGTCCATGCGGTCCACCAGGCGGCGAATGTCCTTGTTGGTGAGCTGGTTGGTGTAGGGATCATGCCCCGGCTCGGAGAAGGTCGGGTCTGCCGTGCGCGGAACGCTGTCGCCCTGGAACTTGAAGCCGGTGAAGCCATACGGATTATTCGCCTTGGCTTCGGCAGCCTGGTCGCCCCAGCTCTTGGCGTCTTCCGGGTGACTCTTGGGCGCCTGTAAGGTCCGATAGAACCGCACCTTGTCGCGGAAGCGGCCGCCCAGCAGATCGCACACCGGCACGCCCAACAGCCGACCCGCGAGATCCCACAGCGCAATCTCGATGCCGGATGAAGCGTGCACCGTGACGCCGCCGATCGCGCCATAGCCGCCGTTCAGAAACAGCACCTTGGTCGCCAGCTTGACCACGTTCAGCGGATCTTCGCCGATCAATTGTTCGCGGAAGCGATTGAGCACCATGTCCTTCAGGCCCGGACCCCAATAGCCCTCGCCGATGCCATATACGCCGGCATCGGTTTCGATCTTGATCAGGTTCCAGTCCCAGGTACCGCGGATGATCATCACCTTGACGTCGGTGATTTTCACCTTGCGGGCCAGCGCAGCCGCCTTGGCCTGGAACGGCAAGGCAAAACAGGAGCCGGTGGCAGCGAGATTCATCAGGACTTGGCGGCGATCCATAGCGTTTTCCCCTTGAAGCAGATCGTCAGTAATCAGTTGCCGGCGGGCGCGTCGGTCTGGAAGTAATGGACTTGGCCCTCCTTCAGGCGCGGCGTCATGGCCAGGCGCGTGCACGAACCCGTATTGGGTGTGCAAGTGGCACGATGCCAGCGCATGTCGGGCGCCATGACCACATCGCCCAGCTGACCTTCGGTCAAATTCTTCTCGCCGGAAATCCTCACCGTCAGCTGGCCTTCGATCACCACCCAGGCTTCCACCATGTTCTCGTGGAAATGGCCCCAACTGGTATCAGGTGGCAGTTTGGCGAGATTGCCGGACCGGATGACGTGTGCGCTGGTATGGCCGTCATTGGCGAAATCGCGGCTCTTGCCGTTGGCAGCAACGATATCCTTGTTGAAATCGAGGAAGGGCTGATTGGGAGCCTCGTAGCCACCGGTCGAAGTGATCTTGGCTTTGATATAACGCCACCCTTTCAGTTCGGGCGGTGTCTCGGTCACCGGATAACTCGGCATCTGGCCCGCCGGTGTTACGCGCCAAAACACCACTGGCTCGGTGCCGGTGTTTTCCATGCAGAAGGACAAGCGCGGCGCCACGTCGAAAAGATAGCCTTTGGTCGCGGTGACCGCCTCCTGCCCATCGATGGTGATCTTCACCTGCCCGCTATAGATCCAGCCGAACACGCGGTCATCGGCATAGAACATGCACTTTGTCTTCTCGCCCGGCGCGAGGCTCACATAACGACCATCATAGTCGCGGGTCAGCAGAACTTTCTGTTCCCAACTCGCCTTGCCGGCATGCGCTTTCAGGATATCGGCGATGTGTGTGACCGGTTTGTTGGGGCCTTCCCACTTGGTCTCAGGGATGGGCTGGGCAGCCCAGACGATGCGCTCCGGCCCCTTCTCGCCGCCAGCCTGTGCCAGCGCGGCGGTGGCTGCCAGCGTCAATGCCAATCCGGTCAGCAATGATTTCATAAATCTCTTCCCCGCTTATGTTTTTTATAGGCGGGAGAGATTGCAGCGGCGCGCAACACGCGTCAACGTCGCCCGCATGAATATAGAAGATAGGCAGGGGAGGTTTTATGAGCAGATGCAGCATCGCGATTGGCGCGGTTTTGGGCGTGTTGGCCATTTCCGCCAGTGACTCTTGGGCGCAGGTCTGGAAGTTCGACAACCTGTCGCGCATCGGTGGCATTCCGGTGAGGGTCGAGGGTCAGCCGGTTCTGGTCGACTCGCCCATCGGCAAAGCCGTTCAATTCGATGGCAAAGACACAGCGCTCTTTTTCAGTGACCGGCCCCTGGTCGGCGCCAAGACCTTCACCATCGAAGGCATCTTCCGCCCTGAAGGCGGTGCGTTTGAACAGCGCTGGCTGCATGTCGCTGAAACCGATCCTGCCACGGGCCAAGACACCAGCCAGACCGCGACCGGTGGCAAGGACGTGAATGCCCGCTACATGTTCGAAATCAGGGTCAAGGACGATGCCTGGTATCTGGACGGCTTCCTGCAGAGCAAGGCGGGCAGCCAGGCGCTGATCGACCCGGCCAAAACCCATCCGATCGGGCCCTGGTATGCCGTGGCACAGACCTATGACGGCAAGATGTACCGCACGTACGTCAATGGCGAGTTGCAGGTGGAAGCCCCTGTCGCATACACCCCGCATGGTCCCGGCCACGTCATGGTCGGTGTGCGCATGAACCACGTGAATTTCTTCGATGGCTCGGTGGCGGAGCTGCGCTTTACCGACCGGGCGTTAAAACCGGAAGAAATGCTCAAGGCACCGAAATAGTCACTTCGCCTTTACAAAGGCCATTCCGCCCGGTGTATCGATCGGCATGGTGATGCCGGCCGACGTTAGCGCGCCCGTCTTCTTGTCGACCCGGAATTCGGTGATATTGGCGCCCCCTTCGTTGGCGACGAATAGCCAGCTTCCGGTTGGATCAAGGCGCAAATTGCGCGGCGTTCGACCGCCGGACGCTACATTCTGTCGGTCGGACAGCAACCCGGTCCTGGGATCGACAGTAAAGGTCGCCACGCTGTCATGCCCGCGATTGCCGACATACAGATGCCGCCCGTCGTGCGAGATTTCCAATTCGGCGGTGCTGTTGCGCGCGCGTGCATCTTCGGGGACGGTCGGCACGACCTGTATCGTCGTCAGTTTGCTGCCGTCGATGGCGAAGACCTCGACCTCCGAGTCCGTCTCGTGATCGACATAGAGATACTTTCCATCCGGCGACATCTGAATGCGCCGCGGCCCCGCCCCGGCATGCGTGCTGATAGATGCCGGCTCGGCGGGCTTGATCGAAGGCTCACGTGCGTTAAAGCCATAGCTGTACACGCGGTCCAGACCCAGATCGGCGATAAATAGGACGCGATCGTCTTTGCTGAACTGAATGCCGTGCTGCTTGGGGCCAGGTTGCCTTGCCGACAAAGGCTTGCCGGTGTGCGTTTCAGTGTAGAAAGCTTCACCCAGCTTGCCGTCCGGTTCCAGCTTGTAAGCGGCCATGCTGCCAGATGTGTAGTTCACGACTACCGCCACACGCCCCGAAGGGTCGACAACCACCTGGTTGGGTTGCGCGCCATGGGACGAGGTCTTGTTCAAAAAGATAAGCGCGCCACTGTGTGGATCGAGGCGGTAGGAACTGACGGTGCCGTCGGTCACCCAATTCACCGCGTAAAGCGTATTGCCGTCGGGCGCGATCCACAGATGCGCCGGCTGCGTCACCTGGGCCACCAGGCCGAGCGGTGAAATCGCCCCAGTCTTGCTGTCGAAGCGCCAGGCATAGATGCCTTTGGAAGTACCGGCGGTATAACTGCCGGCATACAGAAAGTAAGGAGCAGCAAAGCCCGGCACCGGCAGTACCAATAGCGCAAGCAACAGGCGGCGGATCACTCGTCGTCTCCCGACTTCGGCTTGATGCCTTGACGTGTGAGAAACGCCATCAGGTCCGCAAACTCTTCCCCGCTCAACCGCTTGTCATAGTCGCTGGGCATTACGCTGCCAGGCCGAATGGTAAAGTCGCGCAGCGCGGCGCGGTCAAACGAATGCAGCATGCCACTCATGTCCACCATCTGCACCGACCAGTGATCCTGGTTGCGCATCACACCTTCGACGGTCTTGCCCGCTTTGGTCACGACCGTCACCGGCTCATAGTTCATGGGCGGGATCATCGGCAGGTGAACGCCGCCGTCGCCGAAGACGCCATGCCTGTCCTTGGTCAGGGCATCGTGGATAGCAGTGGTTTTGCGCGTCGCGGCAATGTTGCCTAGGTCAGGACCGACCGCACTGCCGCGGCCATTGATCATGTGACAGCTGCTGCATCCCCCTTTGCCCCAGAATACCGCCTGTCCTTTTACCGGATCACCACGCATCGGGTTGTCCAGCGCGGTGCCGCGCAGCGCGCCGATATAGGCGCCGATATGGTCGATATCGTCGTCCGACAACCGGCCCTTCCAGGCGGGCATTCCCGTACCTGGAATACCGTCGCGCACGATCGCGACCAACTGCGCCTGGCTGCGCTCGCCGCGGAGCGCGCCGGAGGCCCCGGCCAACACGATCGCGGGCGCTCGATCGCCTGCGCCCCCGTTGGCCCCGTGGCAAGCAGTGCAGACGCGGTCGTAAACCGCTTTGCCCTGCTCGACCAGCGTGGGTTGTGCAGCAGCAGGGAACGCGATACCGGCCAATATGAGCGCCAGGCGTTTCATTTCGCACCGCCTTTCCCGCCGTGTTTCAGGCCAAAGACGAAGATATTCGTCCCCGAAGCGATGGCGAAATACTGCTGCCCGTTCAGCTGATACGTGATCGGGCTGGCAGTGATGAAATCACCGGTGTTGAAATGCCACAGGTCCTTCCCGGTCCGGGCGTCACGCATGGTGATATAGCCGAACTGCTCGGGCGCAAAGAGCAGCCCGGTCGCAGTCGACAACAGCCCCGGCCCATAATGATTGGACCGCACTTCCGTCACGTCCCATATGCGCTTGCCAGTCAGAGGGTCAATTGCGCGGATATGACTGACCCACTTGGTCTTGTCGTCGGGGCTTTCAATATAGCTAGTGCCCGCGCCCGGCGTGGAGCTGGAACGGAAATTCACGCCGCAACCTTCGATGGCATGAATGTAAAGCCAATGCGTGACCTGGCTGTAGGTTGCAGACGGCCAGTTGGTCGCGCCCGCGGTGGAAGGGCAAGTCAGCGTGCCCTTCAGGCTCGGCTTGGCGCCGTCGCCTTTCAAGATCGGCCGACCTTCTGCAGATAGACCGGTGGCCCAGTTCATATCGTCAATAAAGGACTGCCCGCGCAGGAACTGACCATTGGTGCGATCCAGCAGGTAGAGAAATCCGTTGCGGTCAGCCTGAATCAAAAGCTTGCGCGGTTTGCCCTCATACACCGCGTCGAACAACACCTTGCTGCCGCTGGCCGCGTCCCAGTCGTGCTGGTCGTGCGGTGTGGTCTGGAAATGCCATTTCAACTTGCCGGTATCGATGTCGATCGCAGCAATCGTATCGCTATAAAGATTATCGCCTTCCCGCACCTCGTTGGAATAAGGCGGATTAGGCTGACCGGTGCCCCAGATGATCGCATTCTGCTCCGGGTCGAAGGAGCCGCTGATCCAGACCGCGCCGCCGCCCTCTTTCGTATAGCCGGACCAGGTCTTGTATTCCGGGTCTTCGGGCCGGGGAATCGCGTGCCAGGTCCAGGCATGCCTTCCGGTGGCAGCATCGTAGGCTTCGATGAAGCCATCGGGTTGGTCGAGGATGCCGACCACCACCTTGCCCTTGGCGGCAAAGGGTGGCGCACCCGACAGCCGGCGGCCCGAGGCCGTTGGGACATCCCACACAACCGCACCATTGCGCGCATCCAGCGCCACGAGATGATTGTCGGTGGTAGCGACAAAGACCTTGCCGGCATAAACCGAGGTACCGCGATAGGCCGCGTTCGAAGCAGGCGGCCGCTGGTAACGCCAGATCACGTTACCCGTCACGGCATCAATGGCATCAACCCGGTTGAACTGGGCGATGTACATCACCCCATCCTTGACCACGGGCGTCATTTCCAGTTCAAGACTGCCGGGCACATGATACACCCACTTCACTTCCAAACGCGCGGCGTTGGCAGGCGTCACCTGCTTCAACGACGAAAACCGCTGGGAGTTGTAACTGCCGGGATAGACCGCCCATTCGCCCGGTGCGGGACTGTCGGCCGGTTGCGCGGCCGGAGCAGCAGCCGCCAGGAAAATGGATAAAAACGCTGGCCGGACCCGCATGCATTTCCCCGTATTATTTTTCGTCACTAGAGCAAAAAAGACCGCGCCGGAAAAGGCTTTGGGGCTAGGATGGGCGCATGTTCGATCTCGTCCCCGCCTTCGTGACGCTGTTCGTGGTGATCGATCCCATCGGACTTGGCCCTATGTTCATGGGGGTCACCGCGGGACTGCCGGAAAACGCCAAGCGTCGCGTTGGGCTGGAAGCCAGTATCATCGCCTTCCTGGTGCTGGCAGGCTCGGCGCTGTTCGCCGACTGGCTGCTAAACGCGCTGGGCATAAGCCTGGCTGCGTTTCGTATCGCGGGCGGATTGCTCTTGTTCGTCATCGCATTCGAGATGGTGTTCGAACGCCGCACCAGCCGCAAATCCAACGACGCTTCACCGGAAGGGCTGTCGCATATCGCCGCCTTCCCGTTGGCCGTGCCGCTGATGGCCGGACCGGGCGCGATCACGGCCTGCGTGCTTTTGGCGGGCCGCGCGAACGGCAACTGGATCGCGCTGAGTGAACTGATTGCCATCATCGCCCTGATGCTGGCGATCTGCTATGCGATCTTTTTCACTTCCAGCGCGCTGGAAAAAATCATCGGCCCGCGCGGATTAAATGTGTTCGGACGGCTGTTGGGCGTATTGCTGGCTGCCCTGGCCGTACAATTCGTCGCCGATGGCATTCTGGCGCTGCGCTAGGCTTTGCCGCTGGCGCGTGCGCCCCAATCCAGAATTTTCGGAAATAACGTGATCACACGGCGCGACAGGTCGCGCGTGACCCCGCTCATCGCCAGATGTGCAAACAGGCTGGCGGCACGAATACGTGGCGCAAAGCGGCGTTGCCATAGCGTAGGGTAGTCTTGCGGCCTGCCCGCCATCAGACACTGTGCCAACAGCTGTGCACCCTGGATCGCCATGCTGATACCTTCGGCAATCACGGGATGCGCCTCCCCCGCCAGATTGCCGACAGCATAGACACCTGCGCTCGAGCGCGGACGGACACCCGGATGGATCGGTCCGACAGACATGACGCTACCATCCAGCACAGCATGTGACAGGGCCGCGTCCACATGTCTGGTCGTCGCACGGATGTGCGCCAACACCGCCTGACCAGCCTTGCCACCGTGCCGCGCGCGCGCCTGCGCCAGGACGTCGCGCCGGATACAGCAGGATAGCGAGGTCAAGCCATCGTTGCTTTCCACCATGCCGCCATAGCCGCCCGGAAACGCGAGCAACGGCATCAAGCCGGGCGGCAATCGTGCGTCACGGAACAGCGCCTTGAAGGCGAACATATCCGACGCCCGCGGCTTATGTTTGACGGCAAAAGGTTCGCGCGGGTTCCAGGAACCACAGGCGGCTATGACGGTGCCGCTCGCGATCTCGCGGCCATCCTCCAGGCGACAACGATGCACCGCCCCTCCCGAGTGATGGCCTATGATTTCCGCAGGCTGGAACAGCTCAGCACCCGCATCCACCGCAGCATCGCGCAACAGCACGTCCAGCCTGTCTCGCCCCAGCGCGCGGCCCCAAGCCTGCTGCATCGGCGAAACAATTGCGTCCTTGCCCGCAAAGATTCCGACGCGCGTAACCACCGGCCCCGCCGAGGAAAGATAGGCTTCCGCAATCCCGCAGGCCCGCAATACCGGCAACGTGGTGGCCGATAGAAATTCGCCGCATACCTTGCGCCGGGGGAAATCTGCTTTTTCAACCAGCGCGATGCGCCAGCCGGCTTGCGCCAGCAGCCGTGCACAGGTTGCACCCGCCGGCCCAGCGCCAATCACGACGGCATCAAAGAGCATGGGCAGCAAATAGATGTGTGAAGGGGAAGATGCCTCGCTCTTCCAGTCGCCAGCGCAGAGCGGCGCCATCCTGCGGCCACAGCGCCGCCAGCTCCAAGCCGTTGAAGCCGGCGCACACACTGGCCACCGCATCGTGCCGGGTCACGTCATTGCAGCCCAGCGCCCACAACAGGCGCGCGCCCAGCAGCGAGAACCCATTGCGACGCGGCTCGCACGCCACGAATGCCGGAGCGCGCGCCGCCGCCAGCGCTAGAAGCCGCGACAGCGCATTGTCTTCGAAATGATGCAGAAACAGATTAGCCGTGATGATGTCGGCGTCCGGCAGCGTATCGAAGATATCGCCTCGCCGCACTTCACAATTCCATCCCAGCGCACCGAATTCCGCACGCGTACCGTCACTGACGATATCCTGCTGATCGCAGACCAGAACCGTGACCCGCGGCCAGCGTCTTGCCAGGCGCTTCGCAACAGACAGTAGGAAATGGCCGTCGCCGCTCCCGAGATCCGCCACCACACGCGGCACAGGAAGACGCGCCAACGCTCCAGCCATAAGCGCTGACTGACGCATGATCGCATTGATCAGCGCAAGATCCCGGCGCGATGCAATCGCGCGCGGATCATCCGGCGGCAGCAGGTCCAGCAGTTCCGGAACCAGACAGCGCTGCAATCACGCCGCCATGCGGAACAGCATGGTTTCCGCCACCAAGCCCGGGCCGAATGACATGGCACAGCCGCGCTGACCGGCTTTGCCTTCGCGCATCAGGCGGTCGAGCACAAACATCACTGTACCGGATGACATGTTGCCGTGGTCGTTCAGAACCCCGCGCGACGCAGCCAAGGCGTCCGGTGACAGGGCAAAGGCCTGCTCGACCGCATCTAGCACCGTACGCCCCCCCGGATGCACCGCCCATAGGTCGATATCGTTGGCGCCGCCCAAAATGCTGTCTCGATGTGAGGTCAGCGCAGACCGGATCGCGGCGGGCACCGCACCGGACAGCACCATGTCGAAGCCCTGGTCACGGATGTTCCAACGGATCAGTTCGCGGGTTTCCGGCACCAGCGCAGCGCGGAAACTTTCCATGCTGACGCCTGTCGCATCGGCGCTGACCAGCGCAGCCGCGCATCCATCCGCGAACAGAAGAAAAGACAGGATTTCTTCCAGATCCTGAGTCTCGTGCAGATGCAGGCTGCAAAGCTCCAGGTTCACCGTCAAAACACGCGCATCGGGATCAGATCTGACGATGTGGCGTGCCAGCTTCAGGGCGTTGACGGCCGCATAGCAGCCCATGAAGCCAACCATGGTGCGTTCGACCGAGGGCGACAGCCCGCAGCGTTCAACCAGCTGCAAGTCGATGCCCGGCGCAGAAAGGCCGGTGCAGCTGGTGACGATGACATGGGTGATGCGGCTGCGATCTTGGTCCGCCAGCAGCTTTTCCACCGCGTCGACGGCCAGATGCGGCGCATACTGCTCGTACATCCGCATACGTGCGGCGGTGCCTGGGAACGCGCCGGGCTTGTAGAAACCCTGAGTGTCCAGCGCCTGCCCGCCCGGCTCAACGAAGGAATAGCGATGGGTGATGCCGCTGCGTTCGGCCATGCGGTCGAACAGCGCCAGCTTCCGCCGGTCGTCCTTCAGCATCAGCCGCCCGAAACCCAGAAAGGCATCATGCACGTCGTGCGGTGGCACGGCGGTAGCAATGCGGTTGATGAAAGCCCCGTTCATGCCGTCCCTTTCCTGGTCCAAGACCTGAACGGAGCCTCGATTATTCCCGTTCGCTACCAAATATGCACGCGCTTGTCCGGTGCCAGATAGTATTTGTCGTCCGGTTTCACATCGAAAGCCGTGTACCATTCATCCTGATTGCGCACCGTACCGATCACGCGGAACTCCGCTACCGTGTGCTCGTTCGACAGCGTCTGGGTACGCAACGCGCTCTCACGATATTTGCTGCGCCAAATCTGGCCATAGGACAGGAAAAACCGCTGATCGCCGGTATAGCCGTCCAGCTTGGGTGCCGACTTGCCCTTCAACGACATATGATAGGCTTTCAGCGCGATGGCGACGCCGGAATTGTCGCCGATATTCTCGCCCAGCGTGTTCTGACCGATCACATGCAGGCCCGGCAGCGGCTCGTAAGAGTCGTACTGCGCCACCAGCGCCTTGGTGCGCTCCTCAAACGCAGCACGGTCCTGCGGCGTCCACCAGGACTGAAAAACGCCCTTGCCGTCATACTTGCTGCCCTGGTCGTCAAAACCGTGGCTGATCTCGTGCCCGATGACCGCACCGATGCCGCCATAGTTCACCGCATCATCCGCCTTGGGATCGAAGAACGGCGCCTGCAGGATGGCCGCGGGGAAGACGATCTCGTTGAAGGACGGATTGTAGTATGCGTTGATCGTGGACGGCGTCATTCCCCATTCGCTCTTGTCGACCGGCTGGTTGATGCGGACAACATCGCGGTTCCATTCAAACACCGCAGCTCGCTGCACGTTGCCGATCAGGTCGCCCTTCACCACATTCAGCGCGGAGTAATCGCGCCACTTGGTGGGATAGCCGATCTTGGGCGTGAAGTTGTGCAGCTTGTCGAGCGCCTTGGCGCGGGTTTCCGGCGTCATCCAGGGCAGCGTCTTGATGTCGGCCTCATAGGCCGCCAACAGGTTCTTCACCAGCACGTCCGCCTTTGCCTTGGACTCGGGCGGGAAATAACGCGCGACATATAGCTTGCCCAGCGCCTCGCCCAGCGAACCATCCAGCAGATGCACGCCGCGCGTACGACGGTCGAGCTGCGCGGTGCGGCCCGTCAGGGTGGTGCCATAGAAGCTGAAATCCAGGTCGTCGAACTTCTTAGGCAGATAGGCCGAATAGGTGTGCAGGTAATGCACGGTCAGATAGTCGCGCCAGGTCGAGACCGGCGTGGTGGCGAAAATCTTGGCCAATGGACCGAAAGCAGTCTTCTCCGCCACGATCACATAACGCTCGCTGCCGTCGGGGCGTGTCAGCGGAATATGGCCGTCCGACAGGAAGGCATCCCAGGCAAAATCGGGCGCCAGCGTCTTCAGCGCCGAGACCGGCATGGGATTGTAGATCTTATCGGCGTCTCGGCGGTCGGCGCGGGTCCACTGTGCCTTGGCGATTTCCGTTTCCAGCGCCACGATGCGGTCGGCGCGTGCTTGCACATCGCTCATGCCGGCCAAGGTCATCATGTCGGCCAGGTATTTGCGATAAGCCTCGCGCGTCTTCACAATCGCCGCGTCGTCCGACAGGTAATAGTCGCGGTCGGGCATACCCAGGCCGCCCTGGTTCAGGTTGACGGAATAGTTGTCGGGATTCTTGTCATCGACGCCGATTCCGATGTTATAGATGCTGAAGGTCGCCAGCTTGATCGAGCCCATGGCGCGCGCCACGTCCTGCGGCGTCTTTAGGCTGGCCAGATAGTCCAAGTCTGCCTGCACGGGCTTCAGACCCGCCGCCTCGATCGCCGGCAGGTCTTCATAGCTGTCGTAGAAATCGCGCAACTTCTTTTCTTCCGGCGTAAGGCCGGCTTCCGGCTTGGCCGCCAGATCGTTGACGATGGTCTTCAGCCGCTCCTCGCTCAGGATCTGCAGGGTCTGGAACGAACCTGCCGAGGAACGGTCGGCCGGAATCTGTACCGATTTCAGCCAGCCGCCATTTACGTATTCGAAGAAGTTGTCGCCCGGCTTCACCGCCTTGTCGAGCGACGTCAGATCCACGCCCCACTTGCCCAGTTGCGGGCCAAACGCGGCCAGCGCCGGCGCGGCTGCGATCAGCGCGCCACAAAGAAGGAAAGCGGTCGTCTTGCAAGACATTGGCAGTTCTCCGAAAAGCAGGGAAAGACTACGGGGTGGATTGCGGCTTTTCCACGGTGGGTTTCTCGATCACCACGCCTGGGGCGATGTTGCGGTCGCCCGGCCCCTTGGCAATGGCGACACTGACGATGGCACCAGGCCGCAACAGGCTGCGGTCGCCTACGGTCAAGGTCGAAACCGGAGTTCCCGGGAGCACCTGGATGGGCGCATCTGCGCTGCAGGACAGGGCACTGGCGAACGGCGCGGGAACAGCGCGGCCTTCGCAGACGGCGCGGCCCCGGCCCATCGGCGTCAAGGTTGCACCACGGTAATGCAGAGTAAGCGTACCATCATTGACGCTTTGCGGCGTCGTCGGTTGAGCGTTTGTCACCGTGCCATTCACCAACAAGCGGCCATTGTCGGGAAAGCGCCCTTCTCCCGTGCCGCGCAGCGGCTCGGCATAGACATAAACGTCGGTGGCCTTTAGCCAGCCGCCGCGTCCTTCCTCCACCGCAGCGCCGGCATAGTCGCCCGGTTTGATTGCGGCGAAGTCAGATTTCTCGCTCAGAACATAGCGGGTCTCGGCGGTCAGCGTGACGGTCTGCGGCGCGGCAGACGCGGCGCTCTGGGGCGCGATCGGTTGCAGGACCATCATGTCGCCTTCAAGCGATAGAAGCTTCGCCTTCACTCGCGGCACCGCCTGGGCCTGCGCGGCGGGTGCAAGAGACTGCGCCGCGGCGAGAACCGCGGCGCAGGCAAGCCGATACGAAGATCGCTGGATCAATGCCGCAGCTTCTGGAATTTGAGCATGAATTGATTGGTTTTACCCTTCACGTCTGCCTCGAACACCCGCTCGGTGCCGTTGTCGGACGGATTGGCGAGATTCTTGCCCTCGGCGACCAGCCTGAAGCCCGCCGCTTCGACTTCCTTCTTCACCGTGGACGCCTTGATGCGGTGCAGCTTCTCGGTGACGTCGTCGCCGGTCGAGTCCGCGGCAGCATGATCGATGATGACGTAATAGCCGCCCGGCTTCAGCGACTTGTAGATCGCCTTGTTCACCTCGTTGGGATCCATGTGGTAGGCCTTGTTGTGCATGTCGTGGTAGTTCTGCGAGGTCCACACGACATCCACAGGCTCCGGCGTCACGAACTGCGCCAGCGAGCCGTGGATCACGCCTAGGTTCGGATAAATCTTCTTGAGGTCGGCGAACTGGTTGTCCGGGTCCTTACCCTGGCCCTTCAGACGCTCGTCATACTGGGTGCCGAAATAGGCATAGACGCGGCCCTTGGGACCGACCGCCTTGGCGAAAATGCGGGTGAAGTAACCGCCGCCCGGCAGCATGTCGACGACCACCTTGCCCGGAGTGACGCCGGCAAAGACCAGCATGTCGGCGGGCTTGCGGTTCTCGTCGCGCTTGGTGTCGGCCTCGGGACGGCTGTTGTCGGCCACCGCAGCTTTCATGACGGGCGTCGGCGCCGCGGCAATCGCCAGTGCGCCGGAGACCATCAGCGCCACACTGGCCAGCAAAAGAATGCGACGCTTCATCTTCCCACTCCCACAAATTTTTGTGGGCAGAGCCTAGCGGCTTTTGAGGAACCGCCCAAGGGCGAAACCTGCCTTTTAAGCGGGCACGTCGATGGGAATGCCGGGCACGGTCTTGGATGCATGGATCACCAGCGAACTTTTCACGCTGGCGACATTCTTCTCCGCCGTGACCGTATCGGTGATGAAGGACTGGAAGGCTGATAGGTCGCGCGCCACGCACTTCAGGATGAAATCCACCTCACCCGACAACATGTGGCACTCCCGCACTTCCGGCCAGCGGCGTGCGCTTTCCTCGAAGTGCTTGAGGTCAGCGTCCTTCTGGCTCGACAGGCCGACAAAGACGAAACCCGTGACTTCATAGCCCAGCGCCTTGCCGTCCAGCTCGGCGTGGTAGCCCTTAATGTAACCCGCCTTCTCGAGCGCCCGGATTCGGCGCAGACAGGGCGGGGCGGTGATGCGCGCCCGTCGTGAAAGTTCCACATTGGTAATCCGGCCGTCCGCTTGCAGCTCGCTCAGGATGCGCAAATCGATCGCGTCCAGTTTTCTGGTATCCACGAGAAGTCCTGGGAAAGAAAATTGCGCGCCCGTCTTACCCCGCCCCCGTGCCGTTGCGCAATATTATTTCTCGAATCGCGCGGACGCGGGACCGTCCAAGACGATCTGGAATGAGCACTCATAAGCTTATGCACTGGCTTGGCTTTTGAACCGCCTTGACCCGGTGTTCCGCCATGACCATATGACATGCTCAGACCCGCGAAACCCGCAAAGCACGCCCATGACCGCCAACGCTCCGAAGCACAGCAAAGTGATCATCCTGGGAAGCGGCCCGGCCGGCTGTACGGCCGCCATCTATGCCGCCCGCGCCATGCTGGAGCCGACCCTGATCGCCGGCATCCAGCCCGGCGGCCAGCTGACCATCACCACCGAGGTCGAGAATTATCCGGGCTTCGCGGAAGAAATTCAGGGCCCCTGGCTGATGGACCAGATGCAGGAACAGGCCAAGCGGCTGGGCACCAATTTCGTCAACGACACCATCGCCAAGGTGGACCTGTCGCGCCGTCCCTTTTCGATGCTGGGCGACAGCGGCGACGTCTACACCTGTGACACGCTGATCATCGCCACCGGCGCCTCGGCCAACTGGCTGGGCTTGCCCAGCGAAGGCAAGTATCAGGGTTTCGGCGTTTCGGCCTGCGCGACCTGCGACGGCTTCTTCTATCGCGGCAAGAATGTCGCCGTGGTCGGCGGCGGCAATACGGCCGTCGAAGAAGCGCTGTTCCTCACCAACTTCGCCGACAAGGTCACATTGGTGCATCGTCGCGACACGCTGCGCGCCGACAAGACCAACCAGGCTCGACTGAACGCCAACAAGAAGATCGACGTGAAGTACGACACCGAGATTGCCGAAGTGCTGGGCCAGGATGAGCCCAAGGGCGTCACCGGCGTGCGCCTGCGTAACACCGTCACCGGCTCTTTGCACGACCAGGACGTCCATGGCCTGTTCATCGCCATCGGCCATTCGCCGGCGACGCAGTTGTTCCAGGGCCAGCTCGAGATGGACGCCGAAGGCTACATCAAGACCGCCCATGACAGCACGCACACCTCGGTCGCGGGCGTGTTTGCCGCCGGCGACGTGAAGGACAAGGTCTTCCGCCAGGCGGTCACGGCCGCCGGCATGGGCTGCATGGCCGCGCTGGAAGCAGAGCGCTTTTTGGCGGCGTCACATTCGGGCGACCTGCCCGTCGGATAGAAAGGACTGAGAGGGGGCTATGGACTGGGACAAGCTTCGGATCTTCCACGCTGTGGCATCGGCCGGCAGCTTCACCCATGCCGGACAAAGCCTGGGTCTTTCGCAATCCGCCGTCAGCCGCCAGATCAGCGCGCTGGAAGAGGAAATCTCCACCCCGCTGTTCCAGCGCCATGCGCGCGGTCTGACCCTGACCGATGAAGGCGAACTGCTGTTCACCGCCGTCACCGACGTTCTGGGCCGACTGGCCGCTGCGGAAGAAGCGCTCAAGAACGTCCATGACGCGCCGCGCGGCGCGCTGAAGATCACCACTGCGCATGGCGTCGGCGCCTATTGGCTGTTGCCAAGGCTGGGCGAATTCCTGGCCCAGTATCCGGAAGTGGAAATCCACCTGGTGATGGACGACCGCGAACTGGACCTGGCCCAGCGCGAAGCCGACCTTGCCATCCGCATGCGCGCGCCGGTGCAGGCCGACCTGATCCAGAGGAAGCTCTTCACCGTCCACTACCACATGTACGCCGCCAAGTCGTACCTGAAGGAGCATCCCACACCCGCTTCGCTGGATGAGATCGGCGACCACACCATCATCGTCTATGGCGAGACGGCGGGTCCGGAAATCCGCGACATCAACTGGCTCCTGGAGCACTACAAGAAGTCCGCAAAGCCGGGCGGCAAGGGCCGTATCATCCGGATCAACAACATCACCGGTATCCTGCAGGCGGTCGAAGCGGGTCTCGGCATCGGCGTGGTGCCCGACTATGTCGCCGCCCAGCATCCCGCGTTGGAGCGCGTGTTGCCTGACGTCCAGGCGCCGGGCTTCGACGTGCATCTGGTCTATGCCGATGCCCTGCGCCAGTCCAAGCGCGTGGCGGCATTCCGGGATTTCGCGGTGAAAAGCTCCAAGGACTGGCAGTACTAGCCCGGCCTTGAACGCCTGCTAACACTTCCTATCTATCAAGAGTGCCGCCTTCTCTCCCCCCGGAGGCGGCTTAAGCCCCGCTCTTCTCCCCCTTGAGCGAGGTTCAAAACTGGCCGGCGAAGCGCCACTACAGGCTGCCTCGCCGGCCTTTTTTTATGCCGCGCGCCGGGTGGCGATGATGGTTTCGGCCAGCTTGCCGTCCAGTTCCTGCAGCCGGTCGAAAGCCGCCTCATAGGTGCCTACACCCTGTGTCAACGAACGCAGGTCGATGATCAGGTCGGGCAATTCGGACAAGGGCATCTCGGCCTTCACCGTATCCCAGCCGCGCCAGCCGTCGCAGGCGTCATAGCCCATCGGCGCGCCGCGCCGCCCGCTGACCAGTGCGTTGACCCGTGCGGTGGCTTCCGAGGGCACATGCACCCGGACCTGCATGATCGGCTCCAGCAGCACCGGCGCGCAGCCGGGCATGCCTTCGCTCATCGCCAGGCGCCCGGCGGTCTGGAACGCCGCGTCGGAGGAATCCACCGTGTGGTAGGAGCCATCGGTCAGCGCCACCGCGATATCGACCACCGGAAATCCCAGCGGCCCGGTCTTCATGTAGTCGGCCACGCCCTTCTGCACCGACGGTATCCATTGCCTGGGCACCACCCCGCCCTTGATGCGGTCGTGGAAGACAAAGCCCGAGCCGCGCGGCATCGGCGCGATCTCCAGCACCACATCACCGAACTGGCCGTGCCCGCCCGACTGGCGCTTGTGGCGGCCGCGCACCGAGGCGGCTTTGCGGATGCTTTCGCGGTACGGCACATGCGGCCGGTTGGTGGCGAGCTTCAGGCCATAGCGGCTCTCCATCTTTTCCACCGCCACCCGCAGATGCACTTCGCCCTGCCCCGCCAGGATCATCTCCTGGGTCTCGGCATTCTGCTCCCAGGTCAGGCCCAGATCTTCCTCGCACAATTTGGCGATGGCCGCGCTCAGCTTCACCTCGTCCTTCCTGTCCAGCGCGCGCACCGCCAGGCGATAGACCGGCGGCAGCTTTTCCATCGCCACATGCCCGGCATGCGCGCGGCTGGTCGCCAGGGTCTCGCCGGTCAGGAACGGATCAAGCCGCGCCAGCGCCACGCAGTCGCCGGGACCGGCCGCGTTGCGGCGGACCTGCCTGTCGCCCACCAGCGTGAAGATGCCTCCGATGCGCGCCTCGCGCCCGCCTTCGCCATGCAGCACCGCGCCATCTTTCAAGGTACCGCGCAGAACCCGCGCCAGGCTGAGCTTGCCGCCATGACCGCCATGCAGGGTCTTGATCACCTGCACCACCGCGCCGTCGCCATCGGCCACGCCGATGCGGGAAGCGGCGCGCGCCACGTCCGGCACTTCATGGCGCAGCGCCTTCAGCAGGCGGCGGATGCCGTTGTCGCCATCGGCCGACCCGATCAGCACCGGCACCACCAGTCCCTCGGCCAGCTCGCGCCGCAGGTCGCCAAAGACCTCTTCCTTGCTGGGTTCGACATCGCCCAGCAGTTCTTCCATCAGGTGTTCGTCATAGTCGGCCAGCCGTTCCAGCATCTGGAAGCGGGCTTCCTTTTCGGCGGCATAGTCGGCGATGCCGATCACCTTGCTGGCGGCATGCGGCTGCCAGTTGAAGGCGCGTTCCAGCGCCAGGTCGATGAAGCCGGTGGCGGCGCCGTTCTCCCAGATGGGGATCTGGCGCAACAGCAAGGGCTTGGTGCTGGCGTCCTGCAGCATGGCCAGCAGCGCGCGCAACGAGCCGCGCGCCCGGTCGAATTTGTTGATGAACAGCAGATGGGGAATGTTCAGGTCGGCCAGCCGCTTCAGATAAGGCTGCAACATCATCACCTTGCCGGCATCGGGCTCGCACACCACCACGGCCGCGTCGATGCCGGGCAGGATGGCGAGCGTCTCGGCCAGGAATTCGATGGAGCCGGGGCAGTCGATGAAGGTGAAATCCTCGCCCAGATAATGGGTCGAGAGCACATTGGCGCAAACGCTCAAACCGTGCGCGCGGGCTTCGGCCGATGCGTCGCCCAGGCTTGAGCCGTCGGCGACGGCGCCTTTGCGGGTGGCCGCGCCGGTGATCAGGGCGAAGCTTTCCAGAAGGGATGTCTTGCCGCCGCCATGGGGCCCCACAAGGGCTATGGCGCGCGGCCCGGCTTTTATACGAGGGGTTGCTGAATTGTCGTTGGACATGCGGGCCTCCTTGGCGAAAGCCGCTTCTCGCGGCGATCGGAGGAGCTCGGGAGGGGTCCGGTCCTGGACACGGATCGGGCCGCTCTCGCGTCCCTCCGGCGGGAGGATGCTCGCGCCGACGGCGTGTCATTGCAAGGCGGATATCTCCTGTCATGCAATTTGTGATAGGAAGCTGCGGGGCTATTTCTGGGGCAATTCCAATGTGCGACTGCACGAGAGCGTCGGCGCAAGCCGGAGCGACCATTGAAAACTTCCATCGGCGTGGACTGACAAAACTCCTGGCCGGCGCTGTCAGCGTCGCCGCGCTGGGCGGCACCGCCGAAGCCGCGAACGTCACCGCGCTGGGCATCACCTGCATCGACTACCGCCTGGTGGACGATGCGGTGCATTTCTTTCACGACAAGCACCTGACCAAGGACTACGACCAGGTGTCGCTGGCCGGCGCGTCGCTGGCCGCGGTGTCGGACAAGTTTCCCTCGTCCAACGCCGCCTTCTGGAACCATATCGACATCGCCAAGACCCTGCACCACATCAAGAAGGTGATCGTTGTCGACCACCGCGACTGCGGCGCCTACAAGGTCGCCTTCGGCAAGGACTACAAGGCTGACGCCGCGGGCGAGACCGCGCAGCACAAGCAGGTGATGGAACAGGTCAAGGCCAGGCTGGCCAAGACCCATCCCGAACTGGAAGCGGAGTTCTATCTCATGGGCCTGGACGGCAAGGCCGAGCGGGTCGTCTGACCCATTAGCGGTATGCCACCCAGTATTGCCACGCGACCACGGCCGCGAAAGCGATCGTGGCGATGCGTGCCGTCCATACTGACAGCGCAAGCCGCGCGTCGGCCATCCGGCTGACATCGCCGAACCAGACAAAGCCCAGCAGCATCATCCGGCTGCCGGCCGGACCGCCGAAGAGTCCGGGACAGCGCAGGGCTTCCCACTTTGCCGGATATTTGTCGCGCAGATAGCTGGGTAGCGACAGGAAGGCAGGAAGGTTCACCACCACCAAAGCACTCATCAGCCAGACAACCGGCATAGCGGGATGGATCGTCGGGCCGCCGAAATGGAGCCTCATGTGTCATCTCCGGGTTCGCGGTCGTACTTTTCCCATACCAGCAGCAGGAAGCCCGCCAACAATCCGCCCGCAATGGCGTGCCGGTACCAGAGCGGCCAGCCAAAGTCGGCAGGCTTGAATACGTTCAACACGTAAAAGAACGCACCCAGAAACAACACCGTCGCAGCCAGCCCCTGCCACCTGGCGATGCCGCCGTCATAGCGATCCTTGCTGCCGAACCAGGGCGCCATCAACTGCCCTGCTTGGTGCCGGACGCGTCGATCTTGGCCATGTTGAGGGCAAAGGCGGCCGCGCCGGGATTCATTGCATCCACCATGGAAGTCGGCATCAGGATGGTGGCGCCGCGTTCCTTGGTGGTCTCGTAGATGATGTTCATGGCGCGCAACTGCAGCGCCTCGGGACTGGAAGCATAGAGCTTGGCGGCGTTGACGAATTTCTGCGCCACTTCCTCTTCCGCCGCGCCCAGGGTGACGCGCGCCTGCTTTTCACGTTCGGCCTGGGCCTGGCGGCTCATGGCGTCCTGCAGGGTGTCGGGAATCGCCACGTCGCGGATCTCGACCGAGTTCACCGTGACGCCCCATTCCGCCGTCTTGGCGCCGATCACTTCCTTGAGCGTCGCGTCCGCCGTCTTGCGGTCGCTGAGCAGTTCCGACAGGACCGACGAGCCGATCATCTCGCGCAACGAAGTCTGCGCCACGCGCTGCACCGCGCCGTTGTAATCGGCGATTTCCAGCGCGGCGCGTTCGGGATCGTGCACCATCCAGAAGACGATGGCGTCGACATTGACCGGCACGGTGTCGCGGGTCAGCGCCTGTTCCGCGGAAAAATCGCTGGTGCGGATACGCTGGTCGATCCAGGTCGCAACCTGGTCGAAGATCGGCACCAGGATGAAGAGGCCCGGCCCTTTCACGGCATGCAGCTTGCCCAGGCGCAGGATCACCGCCCGCTCCCACTGCTGCGCCATCTTGATGGAATAGCCCAGGAAGATGCCGATGACGGCCAGCACCACCGTCAGCCAGATCGGCATGTCCATCAGGCGGGTGACGACCGCGCCACCGACGAATATCAGGAAGACCAAGGCGGAAATGGCGTTCATATGAACCTCCGTGGATGAATTTGATGTTCTGACGGCAGATGACAGGCCAAGCGTTTCAGTGTCTGCGGCGCGGCGCGCGGCGGCCAGCGCGGCGTTGTTCACGGCGTCGCGTGTCCAGGGCGTTTTGCCGGGCTTGGCTTTTGCCCCAGCCTTGCGCGCGTTGGACCAGAAAATCCAGACCAGAACCGCCACGAAAATCCAGCCGAAAGGGGTCATGCGTCGCGATCCGCCAGCCGGGCCAGCGCCTCGGCCAGGTCGGGCAACGGAATGCCCGCGCCTTTCGCCTCGCCCGCGACGCGGGAGGCGAACTCCTGCACCAGCTTGCGGGTGTTGCGCGCCGGCGGCGGCGCTTCGGTGACGAAGGTGCCCACGCCGCGCTGCTTGGCCAGCACGCCGTCGCGCTCCAGCTCGGCATAGGCGCGCTGCACGGTGTTGAGGTCGATCTTCAGCGCCACCGCGACCTGGCGCATGGTCGGAATCTGTTCGCCGGGCTTGAGCAGCTTGCGCCCGATCATCGCCAGGATCTGCTCGCGCAGCTGGACATAGATGGGAACGCCGTTGTTCTGGATGGCGAGGCCGTGCAGCATTGTCTTAGTGTATGATGATTTTCATACAATGCAAGCACAAAGAAATGGCGGGCGGCAGGAACGGGCGCCACGCAAGGCTTCCTGGCTTTGGAAGCCGCAGAGGTAAGGCTCGCAGCGCCCGTCCCTGCCCGGCTGTTTTGCCCCGCGCTACGCACCAGTCAGCGTTGGCTCTGGCCGCAAGCGGCCGTACCGGCCTTCGGGGCCGGACGCTGTGCGATCGTCTCGCATCCGTTCTGCCGTCGGCGGCGTCCCGCCGGTGCCACGGAGAGAATGCGGCGCGTCTCCGTGACGGGCGGTGCATTATGCCACCCGGCACGAACGCCGGCCTGCCTCACACATCCGGACGCAACGAACACGCCCCGCCTTGAGACAGGCGAGGAGCAACTTAAGACGATGCGCGCGTTTGAAAAGATGGGGATAGCGAAATCCACGCGCTATCCCTCAGCGAGGGTGCGGTGCGCTTGAAAAAGTCGTGTGAGATTTCCGCCCGTTATCCTCGCCGTCACGGCCCACTTTGCGTGGGCCATGACATCTGGAGATCAGTAGAAAAAGCGCGTGCTGAACTGGACCTGCGTGTCGCCCCGGTTCAGGCCAAGGCCGGCGGGCACGTACTCGCCGCGGCGGGAATTCATCGCGATCACTTCGCTCGTCAGGCGCAGCCAGTCGCGCGGTGCATACGATACGGCGGCGGTAAAGGCATCGCCATCTTCCGACCAGGTGTTGTTGGTGGCGTTGGCGCGGCGAGTGGCGAACAGGTCTTCGCGCGCACTGACGCGCCAGCTTTCCCAGTCATAGCTTGCCAGCAGATAGGCGGACTGGAATTTGGTATGGGCGACAAAGGTCGGCCCCGCGATCACGGTGTCGCCGCGCATCGCCTGCGCCAGCAGCATCACCGGGCCGATGTCGGTGCGGTAGCCCACGCTCCAGAAGCGCGTGTCCCAGGCGGGATCGCGCAGCGACTTGGCATAGGGATCGCCTTCATTGTCATAGCGCAGCACCGACAGCTTGCCGAAGACCGGCATCTGCCAGGTGGCGCCGGCATACCAGCCGGCGCGGCCGTCGATCTCGTCGAACATGCCGCTGCGGCCGTAGGCGGGGCTGCGCTGCAGTATCAAGGTCTGCGTGGGCAAGCGCACCCGCTCGAACAGGCCGATGGGGCGATCGTTCATGGTCCAGCCGCGATCGGCGATCAGGATGCCCGCCTCGTCGTTGCAGCAGGTGACGGCGCCGACCAGCGACACGGTGCCCAGGCCATCGGTCTTCCAGCGCACGGTGGCTTCACTGCCGATGGTGCGCAGTTCGTCGCCGATCCAGCTGTTGATGGCCGACGGCGTCAGGGTATAGGGCGAGGCCCAGCCCAGGTCGTCATTCTCCAGGCTGATGGTGGGGAAGAACACGCCGGCCTTGGCCGAGATGCTGAGCGCGCTTTCGCTGTGCGGGGCATAGCGGACATAGGCTTCCAGCGCATCGACCACGCTGGGCGTGTAAGGTTCGATGCGCGCCACGCCCACGGCGGCGAAGTCGTCATTGATGCGCCAGTCGATCTGGGCCACGGCTTCGGCAAAGCGGGCGCGCACATCGCCATTGCCATAGCGGAACTTGCCCAGGCCGCCATTCAGGTAGGGCGCGGGACCCGACGGTGCCACCACGCGCACGTCGCCATAGCCGGTGACCGTCAGGTCATCGGTCAGGTCGAGGGCGTGGGCTTTCGGCAAAACAGCCATAAGCAACGCCGCGGAGAGGACGCCGGCACGCATGCCGACAGCCTGTCACAGGCAGGCTTAACGGCCCCTTTACCCAAGTCTTGCCGAAGGGTTTACGTCAGCGAGTTGCAGAAGGTCTGGATGCGCTTGCACGCCTCTTCCAGCGCCTTGTTGGAGGTCGCATAGCTGATGCGGAAGAAGGGCGACAGGCCGAACGCCGCGCCATGCACCACCGCCACGCCGGTGTCTTCCAACAGCGCGGTCGCGAACGCCTCGTCGCTGTCGATCACCTTGCCCTTGGGCGTCTTCTTGCCGATCAGCTTGCGGATGGTCGGATAGACGTAAAACGCGCCTTCCGGCTTGGGGCATTCGATGCCGGTGGCCTGGTTCAGCATGGACACCACCAGGTCGCGGCGTTCCTCGAAGATCTTCTGGAACTTCGGAATGAAATCCTGCGTGCCGTTCAGCGCTTCCACCGCCGCCCATTGCGAGATCGAGGTCGCGTTGGTCGCCGACTGGCTCTGCAGCTTGGCCATCGCCTTGATCAGGTCTTCGGGGCCCGCGCAGTAGCCGATGCGCCAGCCGGTCATGGCGTAGGCCTTCGACACGCCGTTCATGGTCAGGGTGCGGTCATAGAGCTTGGGCTCCACTTCCAGAATGGTCGTGTACTTGAAGCCGCCATAGACCAGATGCTCGTACATGTCGTCGGTCAGCACCCACACCTGCGGATGCTTCAGCAGCACGTCGGTCAGACCCTTCAGCTGCTCGCGGGTATAGCAGGCGCCGGTCGGGTTGGACGGCTGGTTCAGGATCAGCCACTTGGTCTTGGGCGTGATGGCTTTCTCAAGCGCTTCGGGCGTCAGGCGGAAGCCGTCTTCCAGCTTGCACTCCACGATCACCGGCGTGCCGCCGCCCAGCATCACGATGTCGGGATACGACACCCAATAGGGCGCGGGGATGATCACCTGGTCGTCCGGGTTCACCGTCGCCAGCAGCGCATTATAAAGAATGGTCTTGCCGCCGGGCGAGACAAAGGTCTGCGACGGCTTGTAGTCCAGGTTGTTCTCGCGCTTGAACTTGGCGGCGATGGCGGCGCGCAGTTCGGGAATGCCTTCGACCGCGGTGTACTTGGTCTGGCCGTCATTGATGGCCTTGATCGCGGCGGCCTTGATGTTGTCGGGGGTGTCGAAGTCGGGCTCGCCCGCGCCCAGGCCGATCACGTCCATGCCGGCGGCCTTCAGCTCGCGCGCCTTGGTGGTCACCGCGATGGTGGGCGACGGCTTGATGCGGCCCAGGCTGGCGGCAAGGAAATTCGGCGGAAGCGGCATGGCGGTCTCTCTCAGAAGGCGGCCGGAAATACCAACCCGTTGTTGCGGCGGCAAGTTTTGTGGTTGGGACATATAATTGTGCGGGCTCTTTTTGGGGGCCCCTCCCCATCCGGGGTCTGAATTCCTTGGATTTTTTGACGGCCTGTCCGCATTTCGTCCTGTGCATGGCTTTCAGCCCGCATCGTACACCGGGGCGGAGCGGTGCGGATAAGTTGTAATCTGCCGGCCACGAAGCCCTGAGTCGGGAGCCCCGCGCATGCGTCTGATGCTGTTCGCCGCCGCCCTGATAGCGCTCACCGCCTGTTCCAAGCCGTCGCCGCCGGTCGGCAAATGGGAGGGCGGCACCGAAAGCGGCGCCACCGTGGTCGCCGCCCGGGTCGAGGTGCTGGCCAGCGGCGCTGTGCGCGTCAGCGCGCCCGACGTGACAAATGCGATTGGGTCGCGCGCCGAGATCGACGCCTATCGCCAGCGCCTGGCCGCCGAGCTGGCCAACGGCTGGCCCGACGTGAAGCCAAGGCATTTCGATTTCGACGGCAAGACGTTCCGAAAGCCCGGCGGATACGCGCCGCAAATGGTGTGGGACAAGGACACCAACCAGATGACCCTGGAGCTGTACATCGGCGCCAACCCGGCGCTGCCGGTGGTGCTAAGGCCGGTGAGTGATTTTCATGACAGCCCGTGGGCGCAAGGATAGCAAAGCGAGCGGTCAATGGCTCTCAACGACGACCTTGAAGAAGAAGTAAGTGAAATATTCAGCTCTCAATGGACGACAAGAGATGGCAAAGTAGTTCCCGACGAAAACAGTATCAACCTAGGAAATGACGGCATCTTTTTAGATGCGACAGTACTTTACGCTGACCTCTCGGACTCGACACACTTAGTTGACGCATACCACAGTGAATTCGCCGCTGAAGTCTATAATGCATTTTTGCGATGCTCCGCAAAAATAATACGTGCGCACGGAGGCTCCATAACCGCGTATGATGGAGATCGTATTATGGCGATATTCATTGGCGGCTATAAAAACACGACTGCAGCGAAGGTCGGATTGAAGATCAACTATGCGTGCGAGAAAATAATAAAACCTGCCATACGCCTCCAGTACCCCGATACCGACTACACTCTCCACCATGTCGTCGGGATAGATACCTCAAAACTCTTGGTATCAAAGACCGGCATCTGGGGAGCCAACGACCTGCTGTGGATGGGAAAAGCATCAAATCACGCCGCAAAACTTAGCAGCCTTGACCACGACTATCCCACATGGATCACTGAAGCCGTATATAATTGCCTGAACAACGAGTGCAAAATCTCTCCGGATGGCCGCCCAATGTGGGAAGCACGAACTTGGAGAGCGATGAAAAATGCAACCATTTATCGTTCAAACTGGCGGTGGAAGATATGAGTGCTCAATGACTGATGACGATAAAAAGGAATATCTTTATCAAGCGATAGTCGACACGCAAGGGACGATCAGAGCGATCGATGTGAAAATCGGGTTTATGCTGGTAATAGTTTTCGCCCCACTCATCGCTTTCGACAAAGTTCAGCCGTACTTGCGGGAAGTATATAAATGCGGCCCGTTACAGGTGGCGTTATGCACGCTCGCCATTGCCCTTTGGGCACTTTCAATACTTGCTCAATTCATGGCGTTAGCAGCGATATCCAACCCAGCAGATAGGATTGAGACGCTCACAGCCAAAGGCTCGTTTTACGGCGGAACATTGTATCGGATGGGCCTACGAGACACCTTCCTCAATCGCGCCATTTCGGCCAAACAAACGCTGGACCAAGCCGTCGCAGACCTGCCCACGTCAACCACAGAACTAATAAACGAGCTGACCTTCGAAAAAATGAAGTTGGCCTACATCCGAAGCATCAAGGTGACGCGTGCAAACGCAGCCATGAGACTACTGCTGGCGTGCCTGCTAGTGACTGCGGCTTCCTATCTAATATTTCTGAGCAATCATTGCTAAGCGCGGACCAAAAAGAAGAGCTGCAAAGCATCGTTGATGAATCGCTCGACAGAGCGGAATCAATTTGGAACAAGCATGGCATGGCACTGGATGAATCAATCCTTGCGAGGGCGGATTCCGTACTTAAACACGCAGAAACACATCCATCTAAAATTCCAGGTCATGCAAATGTTACATTTGGCGAAGAAGTCGTCGATAATTTCATCGCGCTGGTAGCGGACATTCGGCACTCGAGCGATCACCTCAACTGCGCGATCGGAGGCAACCGACCCTCCCAGATGAAACGAGTTGTGTTTGAAACCAGCGCCCTCTTACCGGCCCTAGAGAGAACGCTACAATTCTACAATGGTAGCGTGACCGAGTACTTAGGTGACGGCGTCCTTGCATTATTTCAAATCCCAACTCCGGAAGCAGAAAAAGGCGACGCAATTAAAAATTCATATTGGGCTGCGAAAGATTGTTTGGGAGATACCAGAGATATTGTGAATTCTACGCTTGCAGAGCGGTACGATTTGCCCAGCTTGGATTTAGGTATTGGCATGGCCATGAGCCCCGCGGTGATCTCTCTCGTTGGCCTGAAGGGGTTGCGCCATCCCAAAGCCATCGGCCAATGTGTGTATCGCGCGACGAAGTTAAGTGCCGGCTTTAACGAGGTTTTCGTTGATAAAGCCATGAACGACGCATGGCCGACATCAAAAGGCGGGAAGCTCAGCTTTATTCATAAAAAAATGAGAAGCGGCGTAGATGGATATAAAGTTGCAGATGGTTGACGTTGGTGGCTGATAGCGAAACGCAGTTATGCCTCGTAGCTAGCTATCGCCACCTTTTCGGCCCCTTGCCGCCGCAGCCGCAGCGGCAGCCGATGGGCTTGATGTAGGTGTCCCAGTATTCGCGGCCATAGTCGTAGCCGAACTCCTCGCCTTCCTTGATGGCGCGGCGGGCATGGATGAAGACGCGCTGCGCCTTCACATCCTCGATCGGCTCGCAGTTGGGCATGCAGGAATGGTTGATGTAGCGCGCCACGTTGGAGCGCTTGCTGCCGTCGATGGCCATGTCGTTTTCCAGCTCGAAGAAATAGCGGCCTTCGCGCTTCTGGACCTCGGCATCGGTGATGATCGGGCCCCAATATTCGGCGACGATCTCGCCCTTCTTGATCGGCCCCGTCGCGAACAGGCCCAGCCCGTGCGCCCCGCGCTTGACCTTCACATTCCTATGCAAGTCCCGTTTCATGACATCCGCCGACACAAATTCGCGCCGGCGTTGTAGACTGCTTCGGGGCCAATCGGAAAGCACATGCGTCAACGGATCGGTTTTGTCCTGGGGGCTGCCCTGCTGGTGGGTTTCCAGGTCTTCATGCTGCATCGCGCGGGCCAGCCCTGGATCGCGGCCGACGGCGCGGTGCGGCTGTGGGAAGGCGACGTGCTGTCGCCCCGCATGTCGCAGGAACTGAGCGACTGGTACAGCTTCAGCCACATCATCCACGGCTTTCTGTTCTTCTGGCTGACGCGCTGGCTGGTGCCGCGCCTGCCCCTGACGACGCGGCTGCTGGTCTGCATGGGAATCGAGATCGGGTGGGAGATCGCCGAGAACTCGCCCTTCGTCATCAACGCCTATCGCCAGCAGGCGCTGGCGGCGGGCTATACGGGCGACAGCATCATAAACTCGGTCTCGGACGTGGTGATGATGGCAACGGGCTTCTTCATCGCTTCGCGGGTGAAGGCGCGGTACGTCATCGCGCTGGCGCTGGCCTTCGAGATCTTCACCATGAGCATGATCCGCGACGGGCTGGCGCTGAACGTGCTGAACTTCGCCTTCCCGATACAGGCGATTCACGACTGGCAGGCGGGCGCGGGCGTGAAGGCGCCGACACCCTGACTGTCATGGCCCGCCTCCGCGCGGGCCATCCAGAGCTACAAATCCGATGCCAGATCAGTCCAGCGAGGATTGACTGATTCAATCAGTTCCAATTTACGCTTGCGCGTGAACTTCTTGAGCCGCGTTTCGCGATGAATGGCATCGCGTACGTCTGCGAACGTCTCGAAATAGACGAGATTCTTCACGCCATATTTCTTGGTGAAGCCAGGAACAAGACCTTCCCGATGCTCGGTCGCGCGCCGTGCCAGATCATTGGTCACGCCGATATAGAGCGTGCCATTCCTCTCACTTGCCAGAAGATAGACAAAATATGTCTTGGACATTGCCATCGGCTCTGGATGGCCCACGTGAAGTGGGCCATGACACTGAGTAACATGGTCTGAAACATCCCGGAACCATCGAAACCATCGCCTGCGTCACCTGTTGGCAAAACAGGAGATATCATCATGAACAAGTTCCTTGCCTTGTCGCTGGTCGCGGCAATCCCCGCCTTTGCGGGTGAAATCAATCTGGCGATGGCCGAGCCGCACCACAGCGCGCAAGCCTCGCCGCTCGCCAGTGAATCCACGGCGCAGAAAGTCACGCCGCCGGTGAAGGGCGGCCTGCTGAACGTGCCCGTCACCAAGCAGCAGGCGGCGAAGGCCACGCACGATACCAACCGCAGGATCGCGCGCGGTGAGATCAAACCCCAGCCGCGCCCGTCGGCGGACGACTAGAACCCGGCCGCGCGCACGCTGGCGCCCGTCACCAGGCGAACCTGGGCGTTCTGGAAATCCGCGGGTGCCGCCACGCGCGTCTCGTGGATGCCGGGCGCCGGCCTGGCGAATGATCCGTGCATCGCGGCCAGAAGAACCAGGCTGCCGGTCGCGGCCGCCAGAATGCGAAGATGTGCGAACATGATGTGCCCCATGCGGTTTCGTGCCCCGCACCAAGCCTGCGCCGGGCGCGTTAACGGCGGCTGCGCCGGGCGCTTCAAATTCTAGACAAGACAATTTGCGGAAATTTGTGCGCTGCGGCGTGGCGGCGGAGACGGTCGGCCGCGCCAAACCGCCTACATACAATTGGCCGCGTTGACATTTTATCGTCCAAGTCCGCATTTACAGGGCAAGAAAAGCGGGATGGAGCCCGCTGATTGTTGTGCCGCCGATGCGCGGCTTCGGGCTGGAACGGGTGTCACATGCGTAATCTTTCGGCTTTGGGCGCGCTGGCGCTTGCTTTGTCCATCGGCGGCGCGGCGCTGGCGCAGGATGCCGTGCTGTCCAAGCGCGCCGCGCCCGCGGCCAATCCCGCGCAGCCGGCACAGCCGGGCGCCAACGCCGCGCAGCCCGCCGGCATGACCGAAGGCATCCAGCGCATCATGGCCGCGCCGCCCCCGCCCGCGCCGTACGAGATCCCCGCCTATGCGCACAAGGATTGGCCGACCTGGGGCTACGACCCGGAACGTTCGGGCTGGAACCGTGGCGAGACCACGCTGTCGCCCAAGAATGTCGGCAAGCTGAAGCAGATCTTCAGCGTGCAGCTGCCGGTTCCCACCGACAAGTATGTGCTCTCCACCATGACCGCGCCGGTGATCGCGGCCGGCGTGACTGTCGGCGGTGTGAGCCGCGACGTGCTGGTGGTGCTGGGCGCCAACGACACCATCTTCGCCATCGATGCCTCCACCGGCGCGCAGCTGTGGCAGAAGCATTTCGACAATCCCGAAAAGTTCAAGAAGCCGCTGGACTGGTTGTGCCCCAACACCGCCAACGACACGCCCACCATCGACAAGGCGCGCGGCGTGGTCTTCTTCATCCCAAGCGACGGCAAGCTGCGCGGCCTGGACATCGCCACCGGCGCGGAAAAGCTGGCGCCCATCGCCACCGTCGCGCCTTTCGCGCGCGCCTGGTCGCTGAACCTGGTGGACGACATCATCTATACGACCTCGGGCCGCGCCTGCGGCGAGGTCACCGACCAGCGCTCGCCGGAATATTTCGCCGCCATGTCGGGGCTGCGTCGCGCCGGCAAGGGCCCGCTGCTGGATGCCAGCGCGGTGAACGCGGTGGATGTCGCCGACCTGGCGCATCCGCGCGTGGTGCACTTCTTCACCAGCGGCGCGCGTCCGGCCGCGCCCTGGGGCCGCGGCGGCGCGGTGAAGGCGCCGGGCGGCATGGTGCTGGAGACCAGCGACGGCCGTTACGATCCGGCGTCGGGCGATTTCAGCGAAAGCGTGCTGAAAGTCGCGCCGCTGGCGACGCGCCTGATGGACAGCTTCACGCCCAAGAACTGGATGGACAACCTGATGCACGACATGTCGGGCTCGTCCTCGCCGGTCGTGTTCAACTTCGGCGGCAGGACGCTGATTGCGGTGTCGCAGAAGGAAAGCGTGCTGCGCCTGCTGGACGCCCACAACATGGGCGGCGCCGATCACATGACCCCGCTCTGGGCCTCGCCCAAGCTGGGCAATGACGAAAAGACCGGCACCGACCCCAGCCGCGGCGTGTGGGGCGCGATCGCGACCTATGAAACCCAGGGCCGCCGCTTCCTGTATCTGCCGCTCTATGGCCATCCGTCGAAAGACAGCCCCGCCTTCCCGGTGACCAACGGCCCGCGCGAGAACGGCTCGGTGATGGCGTTCGAAGTGAAGAAGGATGGCGATGCGTTCAGCGCCGTGCCCGTCTGGTCTTCGACCGACATGATCATGCCCGATCCGCCGGTGGTGGCGAACGGCGTGGTCTATGCGCTGTCGACCGGCGGCGAGGCGCGCCAGAACGGCTACAAGCCGGGCGATCCCAAGATGCCGTACGACAAGAGCGCGGTGCTGCGTTCCACCCCCGCCGGCCCGATGGTGCTGTATGCGTACGATGCGGTCAGCGGCAAGCAGCTCTGGTCCAGCGGCAAGACGCTGACCGACTGGGTGCATTTCAGCGAGCCGGTCGTGGCGCTGGGCAAGGTCTATGTCGTCACCCACGACGCGCATGTCATTGCTTTTGGATTGAAGTAACCCCCTCCGGTTTCAGCTTCCGCTCGGCTCGCTAGACACGCTTGCCTCGCACGCTGAAACCACCTCCCCCTTTTTGATACGCTGCGCGCAAAGGGGGAGGCGGGCCTGCGCTACTTCAAGGCACGCCCGGTTCCTGGGCATGAGGCACGCGTAAAAGCGCGGCAGATCAGGGCTTTTCGCGCATGTCACGCAACCGCGTGCGCGCGCGGCGGTTTTCTTTTCAAGATCGAACCTGGAAGGAAACACCGATGAAGAAACTGATCCTTGCCGCCGCGCTGACCATCGTCGCCGCGCCGGCTTTCGCCCACGAGCTGTACGCCAGCGACAACACGCCGAACAATCCGACCAATCCGGTGAACGCCTATGACCGCTTCGCCGACAGCCGCGACTATGCGCGCGACGATAGCGACCGCATGTACGCGCGCGACCGCGGCTATTACACCAGCCGCGATCGCGACTACTGGCGCGACCGCGCCACGCCGTCGCCCGAAGCCATGCGCGACCGCGACGATGGCGAGCGCGCCTGGGACGGACTGCCCCACTACTATTGATACTGACAACATTTCAGTGATGCGCGCCCGTGCCGCCTTGCGGCGCGGGCGTTGTCACAAAGATTTGTTGGGGTTTCTCAGCCAGGGGGACCCCACGCGACAGACCGTTACAAATTCCCAACCCTGGAGGACTTCCAGTCTGCGCCCCGGGGGAGGAAGCTTGCCTTGGCCTCGTGTCCATTCGGCGCTCCACCTTAGGGATACAGCCATCACGGGCGGTCGGACCGGCTTTGGTGCCCCCCACGTAAAGCCATCAGTCCGGCCGCTCATTTCCCTCCTCTCCCCGCCCCCCAAACCGTCCCCAGGGACGGGGTGCAGCCATCTCAAAAGACGCGGTTTTTGCGCCACGCGACAAAGCTTTACAGGCCCAAGGCCTTGCCTGACCGGGCGCGCTCGCCATATTGGGTGCATAAAAGGCCGGTATCAGAGCCTTAAGACCTGAAATCGTATTTTTACCCTCCGCGGTTTGGGGCCGCCCCATTGGCAAAGAGAGTTAGATGAAGTCCTTGTTTCACGGCGCCTTTTTGCGTGGCGCGACCGCTTCCGTGCTGGCCTTTACGCTGGCCGCCTGTACCGCCAACCCCACCCCGCTGGATCGCCCGGGCGACGTGCCGGCCGGCTTCACCGCACCGATGGACAAGACCTCGCCGGTCTGGCCGACCACCGACTGGTGGGCGAAATTCGGCGCCGACGAGCTGCCGGGCCTGCTGGACATCGCCCAGAAGGAAAACCTGGACATCGCCCAGGCCGCGGCCCGCGTGCTGCAGGCCGAAGCCAGCGACGGCATTGCCCTGTCGGCCCTGTTCCCCACCCTGAGCGGCTCGATCGCGGGCACCCGCGCCGGCGCCAACAATTCGGTCCCGCGCGCCTCCAACCGCTTCACCGCCGGCCTGACCGCCAGCTACCAGCAGGGCTTCTTCGGCACCCAGTACCTGAACCTGCGCGCGTCGCGCGAAGACCTGCGCGCGGCCCGTTATGCCGCCGCCGTGGTCGGCATCTCGACCCAGGCCCAGGTCGCCGACGAATATTTCCTGATCCTGTCGCTGCGCGAACGCATCGCCATCAACAAGGCCAACGTCGCCGCCGCCCGCCGCATCCTGGCCATCACCCAGGCCAAGGTTTCCAGCGGCGTGTCGTCGAACCTGGACCTGGCCGAACAGCAGGCCATCGTGGCGCAGCAGGAATCGCGCCTGCCCGGCCTGTTGCAGCAGGAAAAGCAGGCGCGCTACGCGCTGGCGATTTTGCTGGGCCGCGCGCCGGAAGGCTTTGACGTCCGCGCCCAGAACCTGGACGGCGTCGTCGCGCCGGTGATCCAGCCGGGCCTGCCGTCCGAGCTGATCCTGCGCAACCCCTCGGTCGCCCAGGCCGAAGCCACGCTGTTTGCCGCCCACGCCAATGTGGACGCCGCGCGCTCGCTCTACTTCCCCTCGCTCAGCCTGACGGGCGGCGCGGGCTATGGCCCGGTCGCGGCGCTGTCCAACCTGTTCAACCCCGCCACCTTCAGCTGGTCGATCGGCGCCACCATCCTCCAGTCGATCTTTGACGGCGGCCGGGTGCATGCCCAGAACGACCTGGCCCAGGCGCAGCAGCAGGAACTGATCGCGGCCTATCGCAAGACCGTGTTCACCGCCTTCGGCGACGTGGAAACCGCGCTGGACACCGTGAAGTCGACCACCGACCAGCTGGCGCTGGTGGATACCCAGACCAAGGCCGACGCCGAAGCCTTCCGCATCTCGGAACTGCAGTATCGTGAAGGCACCATCGACATCCTGTCGCTGCTGAACAACCAGCAGCTTCTGTTCAACGCACAGGACAGCCTGGTGCAGACCAAGCTGGCACGCCTGGAATCGAGCCTGTCGCTGTACAATGCGCTGGGCGGCGGCTGGGAGCAGAAGGCGGACGACGCCAACTACAAGAACCAGCTGGACTGGTGGCCGCTGTAAGATTGGCCGCAAGGAATGCAAAAAGGGCGCTCTTCGGAGCGCCCTTTTTCTTTGCGCGTTATCACAGGATGGATGTCGCCGCGCCGAAGAAAGCCGTTCTCTACCGCATGGTGATGGACAAGCATGTCTGTCCCTGGGGCCTGAAATCCAAGGACCTGCTGGAGCGCCAGGGCTATGAGGTCGAGGATCACTGGCTGACGACCCGCGCGCAGACCGACGAATACCTGGCACAGGAAAAGGTCACGACCACGCCGCAGACCTTCATCGATGGCGTGCGGGTGGGCGGCTACAGCGACCTGCGCGCCTTCTTCGGCAAGCCGATGCCCGATCCAAACGCCACCAGCTATCGTCCGGTGATCGCGATCTTCGCCATGAGCGCGGCGATGGCGCTGGCCGCGAGCTGGGTGGCGTTCGGCGGGGTTGAGTGGCGCAGCCTGCAATGGTTCATCGCGTTCGCCATGTGCGTGCTGGCAATCCAGAAGCTGCAGGACGTGGAGAGCTTTTCCACCATGTTCCTGGGCTATGACCTGCTGGCGCGGCGCTGGGTGCCGTATGCGAAAATCTATCCTTTTGCCGAGGCTCTAGCTGGGGTGCTGATGATCGCCGGCGTGGCGACATGGCTGTCGGCGCCGATCGCACTGTTCATCGGCGGCATCGGCGCGGTGTCGGTGTTCTATGCCGTGTATGTCCAGAAGCGCGAGATCAAATGCGCCTGCGTCGGCGGCAACAGCAAGGTGCCGCTGGGCTTCGTCTCGCTGACCGAGAATGTGATGATGGTGGCGATGGCGGTGTGGATGCTGGTCGGCTAGCGACCCCTGCCGTCCATCCAATCATGTATCTTGCGCAGTGCAGCATCCATCCCAACCTCTAACTGATCGGCGGACACTTTCCATTCCTGATGCAACTCGCTGTCATCCAGCGTATCTATCGACCATGCATCCACGACCAACGTGTCACCTTCGGGCGGTTGAATGGAAATCTGGAAACATTCACCTTTAGCGCTGGACACATAGAAAAAACGTGCAGGGCGTCCAGCCCACTCTCCAAACAGCTTGAACGAGCGCGTGCTCAGCCACGCAAAAATGACATGGTCAATCGAAGCGTATGGATCCGTTGGCACCAAGCCACCTACCGTAAATTCCCTGCCACCGCCTTGGGCCGATACGGCTCTTCCAGGTATTTGATCTCGTCCTCCGTCAGCGCGATGTCGACCGCGGCAATGAAGTCTTCCAGGTGCGCCATCTTGGAGGCGCCGACGATGGGCGCGGTGACGCCCTTGGCCAGCAGCCAGGCGGTGGCGACCTGGGCGTTGGATTTGCCGTGTTTCTTGGCTGTTTCTTCCACCCGGCGCAGGATTTCGACATCGGTGTCGCCGAACTCCATGTCCAGCACCTTGTCGGATTTGGCGCGGGTGGTATCCCGGTCCAGCGCGCTTTGCGCTTTGCGTCCCAGGAAGCCGCGCGCCAGCGGGCTCCATGGGATCACGCCGATGCCGGCATCGCGGCACAAGGGCAGCATCTCGCGCTCTTCCTCCCGGTAGACCAGGTTGTAGAAGTTCTGCATCGAGACGAACTTTGTCATCCCCATCTTCTCGGCGGTCGCCAGGTATTTGGCGAACTGCCAGGCGAACATGGACGAGCCGCCGATATGGCGCGCCTTGCCGCACCGAACCACGTCATGCAGCGCCTCGACCGTTTCCTCGATGGGCGTGTCGTTGTCGAAGCGGTGGATCTGGTAGAGGTCGACATAATCGGTGCCCAAACGCCGCAAAGAATTATCGATCGCATGCATGATGTGCTTGCGCGACAGCCCGCCATGGACGCCATCGACCTTGAAGAACACCTTGGTCGCCAGCACGTAATTTTCGCGCTTGCCACCAAAGTCGCGCAGCGCCCTGCCCACCACTTCCTCGGATGCACCGTTGGAATAGATGTCGGCGGTGTCGAAGAAGGTGATGCCGGCTTCCAGCGCGCGCTGGATGAAGGGACGGGAATTTTCTTCGGTCAGCACCCAGTCCCGCCACTTGGGATCGCCATAGGTCATGGTGCCCAGGCAGATGCGCGAAACAGTGAGGCCGGTATTTCCGAGGCGGGTATATTGCATTGCGCTTTTATAGCGGGGGATCGGCCGGGCTGAAACCCGCCTCCCCCTCTGCGCGAAGCGCATGGGAGGGGGAGGTGATTTCAGCGTGCGAGGCGAGCGTGTCTAGCGCGCCGAGCGGAAGCTGAAATCGGAGGGGGTCAAAAACCAAAAAGCGGACCGGCAATCTTCTGAATGAGATTTTCGAACTTCAGCGACGCGGTGGTGACGGCGAGGTTGATGCAATCGGTGCCCGCATCGGCAATCGGGCTGTGGCGCAGGCTGGCATCGGCCACCTGCAGGTCGCCGGGCGCGTAACTGCCGGTCACATCGTGGAAGCCGCCGCGCAGCACCAGCGTGTATTCCATGCCGCGATGGGTATGGGCGCCGACCTCGGTGCCCGGCGCGCCGCGCAGCAGCCGCACACTGGTCGATCCGCGCCGCAGGATGGGGAAGTAAGCCAGGCTCGGCCCCATCTTGCGCCAGCGCACATCGCGCAGGTCGCCGCCCAGATAGGGGCGCAGCGCCAGCGGCGTGCCGTCGGCCGACACATCGCGGCGGCGCGGCGTGGGCGGGATGGTTTCCAGCCGGGCCAGCGCGGTGTTCAGTGCATCGTCTTTCAGAGGTTCGGGCGCGATGTCTTCCAAGAGTTCGCTGCCGATCTTTTCCATCAGCGCGACGGACGCGCGGCACTGCGCGCAGAAGAACAGATGCGCGGCGATGACCAGGCCATGCGCCTCGTCGGTGCGGCCCGCGGCATAGGCCATCAGCAGCGCGTCGTCGGGATGATGGGCGATCATGGCGCCTCCCCGATCGCGGTGCGCAGCCTGGCCATCGCCAGCCGCAGCCGCGACTTCACCGTGCCCAGCGGAATGCCCAGCTCGTCGGCGATCTGGCTGTGCGGCTTGTCGGCGAAGAAGCTGAGCGCGATCACCTGCGCCTGGTCGGGCGGCAGCAGCTTCAGCGCGCCGCGCAGCCGGCCCTCGCCTTCGGCCAGCGCCAGCGCATCGTCGGGCGGGGCATCGGCCTCTGGCATGAAGTCATCCGCGTCCAGTTCGGGCCGCTTCTCGCGGCGGATGGCGTCGATAAACAGGTTGCGGGCGATGGTGAACAGCCAGGTGCCGGCCGAGGCCTTGGCCGCGTCGAACAGGTGCGCCTTGCGCCAGAGCGACAGCATGGCTTCCTGCGCCAGGTCTTCCGCCTGGGCAGGGCCCGCGCCCAGGCGCATCAGGTAGGCCTTGATGCGGGGGGCGAAATGGCCGAACAGCACCGCAAAGGCGGCGCGGTCGCGGAAGCCCGCCACCCGCGCCAGAAGCGCATCCATCTCCAGACCGGCGCGGGTCATGCGCAGGAGGATCGCGGTCGGCGGTGGAACCGGGTGTGCATAGGCCAACATAGCCGATTTTACGCAGGCGGAACCCCGGCGGATCATTGATCCGGCGAGGCTTTTGCAGCGTAAATACCCCATGGCGGACTCGGCGCTTTATGAGGGATGGGTAATGCACCGGCGCCTGCGCCCGCGTGTGCACCGTTTCAAATACCGCGTCTTCGCCATGCTGCTGGACCCCGACGCGCCGCCGCGCCTGCGCCTGTTCGGCATGAACCGCTTTGCCCTGTTCAGCTTCCATGACCGCGACCATGGCGATGGCCGGCCGCTGCGCGCCTGGCTGGACGATCTTCTGGCGCGCCACGGCATCGCCGCCGGCGGCAGCCGCCAGGTGCTGTGCTATCCGCGCATCCTGGGCTTTGTCTTCAATCCGCTCAGCGTGTGGTTCTGCCGCGATGACGGCGGCGCGCTGAAAGCCATCGTATACGAGGTGCACAACACCTATGACGAGCGCCACGCTTACGTCTTGCCGGTGAGCGGCGACGCAAAGCTGGTGCGCCATGGCTGCGCCAAGGATTTCTATGTCTCGCCGTTCCTCAGCAACGATTGCCGCTATCAGTTCCGCATCCGTCCGCCGGGCGGGGATGTCGCGGTAGCGATCCACGAGGAAGAAAACGGCCAGGCGATTTTGAACGCCAGCTTCGCGGGCGAACGCCGCGCGATGACGGACGCGGCGCTGCTGAAGATGCTGCTGCGCTATCCGCTGATGACCCTGAAGGTGGTGGCGGCGATCCACTATGAAGCGGTGCGACTGATGCTGAAGGGCGTGCGGCGGCATCCACATGCGCCCAAAGCCAGCTACCAGAAGCCGCTGCCCACGCCGGCGGAATAGTCCAGAAGCAGAAAAGGCGGGCGCTTTCGCGCTCGCCTCCCTGCATCATCGTTGCGCCGGCTCTGTGCCACACCCTTGCGGGCCACGCACCATTCCGACAGTTCGCGACGCACCGGCCCCAATCCACCTTGCGGTGTCCTGTCACCGGCTGCACCCGACACCCGTCTTACGACGCAGCCTTTCGGCCAAGGTCTTGCGACCCGGTATCGATACCCGCCTCTCGGCGCGGCCCGTCAGAGCCGCAGGCCTTTCGACCCGGTATCCGGCACCTGACCTTTCGGCCCACCTTGCAGTCCGGGCCTTGCGGCCCTTTCCTCGGTCAGCGCCCTTGCGGGCCCTGGGTACCTGGCGCCTGCATTGCGGGTTACCGCCGCTTGCAGGTCCATCGGTACAGCGTCCTTGCTTTCGCTCCTACGCTGCCTCCCCGTGCTCTTCCGTTGTCCGCGGGCCTTGCGGCCTTGGGTCCCGGCGGGGGCCAGAGGTTTCCGGTTCATCACGGCGCCCTGAGCATCAGCGCCGTTCCCCGTTCCTCATGTCAAAATCAAACGCCTGTTTTGCCCCGCTGCCAAGAGGGTCCGCGAATCATCCACAGGCGCGAATCACCCCGGAACTTTCGGCGGAACTCATGGAACTTTTGTCCCTTTTTTCGCATTGTACCCCTGAAACGCCCGGCGCCCGGGCGCGCGGGATATGTCTTGGCCTCCATAGAAGCCGTCTCCGATGAGCCGGAAGCCTGGTTCAAGCTGGACCAGGACAAGCGCAAGCTTGCCGTGGGTGGGGCCTGGACCATCCATGAAAGCGCGCGGCTGGACCGCGAGCTGAACGAACTCGAAGCCTGCAAGGACATCGAGATCGACGCCAGCAAGATTTCGCGGCTGGACAGCGCCGGCGCCTGGCTGTTGCTGCGCACCAGCCGCGCCTTGGGCAAGGCCGAACTGAACGTGCCCAAGCAGTATGTGCCGCTGCTGGAAAGCCTGGACCAGGATCACAAGCCCGAGCGTCACAAGTCGCGCATTCCGCCGGGCTTCAAGGGCCGTCTGTACAAGATCGGCCGCGCCACCATGACCGCCAAGGACCAGGGCGTCTCGATGCTGGGCTATCTCGGCCGCGTCACGGTGGAAACCGGCGAGGCGCTGGCCAAGCCCAAGCATAACCTGCGCATCCCCGCGATCTTCCACCAGGTGGAGGAGACCGGCATCAATGCGCTGCCCATCGTGGGCCTCTTGTCGTTCCTGATCGGCGTCGTCATCGCCTATCAGGGCATCACCCAGTTGAAGCAGTTCGGCGCCGAACTGCTGACCATCGACGGGCTGGGCATCATCACCCTGCGCGAGATGGGCGTCTTGATGACCTCCATCATCATCGCCGGCCGTTCGGGCAGCGCCTTCACCGCACAGATCGGCACCATGCGCGTCAACGAAGAGATCGACGCCATGCAGACCATGGGGCTGAACACGGTGGACACGCTTGTCCTGCCGCGCATCATCGGTCTGGTGATCGCCCTGCCCTTGCTGACGCTTTATGCCGACATCATGGGCCTCCTGGGTGGCGCGCTGATGTGCTATTTCGACCTGGGCGTGACCTTCCCGGCCTTCCTGCGCGAGCTGCAGGCGTCGCTTCACATCCAGACCCTGATGGTGGGGCTGATCAAGGCGCCGGTCTTCGCTTTCGTGATCGCGCTGGTCGGTTGCTACGAAGGCTTCCAGGTCGAGCGCAATGCCGCCAGCGTGGGCCTGCTCACCACCCGGTCCGTCGTGGAATCGGTCTTCCTGGTGATCGTGCTGGATGCCGCCTTCTCGGTCATGTTCTCGGTGCTGGGGATCTGATGGCCGAGGACAAGACCAGCGACAAGGACATCGCCATCAAGATCCGCGGCGTGGTCAACGCCTTCGGCGACAAGGTCATTCACGACCATATCGACCTGGACGTGAAGCGCGGCGAGATTCTGGGCGTGGTCGGCGGCTCGGGCACCGGCAAATCGGTGCTGCTGCGCTCGATCATCGGGCTGAACAAGCCGCGCGAAGGCACCATCGAGGTGCTGGGCCAGAAGACCGGCGACGTGGAAGGCGCGGCCATGCGCAAGCTGGAAATGCGCTGGGGCGTCCTGTTCCAGGAAGGCGCGCTGTTCTCTTCGCAGACCGTGGCGGAAAATATCCAGGTGCCGCTGCGCGAATACACCGCCATGAGCCAGGAGCTGATGGACGAGATCGCCGCCATCAAGCTGACCATGGTCGGGCTGCCGCCCGACACCGGCGCGAAATTCCCGTCCGAACTGTCCGGCGGCATGAAAAAGCGCGCCGGCCTGGCGCGTGCCCTGTCGCTGGACCCCGAACTGCTGTTCCTGGACGAACCCACCGCGGGCCTGGACCCGATCAGCGCAAACCAGTTCGACGAACTCATCAAGCGCCTGCAAAAGGCCCTGGGCCTGACCGTCTTCCTGGTCACCCACGACATCGACACCCTGCGCGCGGTCACCGACCGCATCGCGGTGCTGGTGAACAAGAAGATCGTGATCGGCACCATCGCCGAATTGCGCAAATGCGACGATCCCTGGATCCAGGATTATTTCTCCGGCGTACGCGGCCGCGCGGCGCTGGGTGACATGGCGGAGGCCAACTGATGGAAACAAAAGCCAACTATGTCGCCGTCGGCGCTTTCGTGCTGGCCTGCGTCATCGGACTGGTGGTCACGATCCTGTGGCTGGCCGGCATCCAGTACAGCCAGGAATACGCCTATTATCAGGCGAACTTCAAAGGCTCGGTCACCGGCTTGGGCAAGGGCACGGTCACCCGCTACAACGGCATCGAGGTCGGCCGCGTCACCAACCTGGAATTCGATCCGCACGATCCCAAGACGGTGATCGTGACGCTGCAGGTGCAGCCCAACCTGAACATCCGCGAGGACAGCGTCGCCTCGATCGACAGCCAGGGTTTCACCGGCGGCGCCTATGTCGAGATCACCGGCGGCACCGCCACCTCGCCCATCCTGGTGGCCCATGAAGGCCAGCGCTATCCCGTGATCCAGACCAAGCAGTCCACCTTCGCCCAGTTGCAGCAATCGGTGCCCGAGGTGGTCAACAAGGTCAGCGTGGCGGCCTCGCGGCTGAACGACATGCTGAACGACGACAACCGGCGCAACATCGGAAAAATCCTGTCCAACCTGGAAGAGACCACCGCGGTGATCGCGCGCCGCAGCGCCGATATCGACGCCACGCTCGCCAACGCCAACAAGGCGATGGCCAATGTCGATGACGCCACCAAGGACCTGAAGCCGGCCATTTCCAACCTGAACCTGACGGTGCAGAAATACGGCAAGGTCGCCGACGATGCCGACGCCTTCATCAATGGCGACGGCCTGGCCCAGCTGTCCGACCTGATCGGCGAGATGCGCCGGCTGGTCGCCAACCTGGACCAGCTGTCGGAACAGTTGAACCGGCAGCCGACCAAGCTTCTGTTCGGTGACCGGCACAAAGGCTATGAGCCCAAAGGAGACTCCAAATGATCGCGCGGCGGCTTTTGGTTCTTGGTACCTGCGCGCTGATGCTGTCGGCGTGCGGCGGAAACCTGATCGGTCCCACCGACGAGATGCAGACCTTTGTGGTGCGCCCCACCTTCCCGCCCGCCTCCGAGGGCATGAAGGTGAACTGGTCGCTGTCGATCCTGCGACCCGACGTGCCGGGCGGGCTGGATAGCGACCGCATCGCGCTCTACCAGCCCGGCGGCACCATGGATTTCTATGCCAAGGCGCAATATCCCGACCGCCTGCCCGCGACGGTGCAGCGCGCGCTGCTGGACGGTTTCGAGGCGTCGGGCCGCATCGACGCGGTGGCGCGCGAGGAAGACGCGCTGCATGCCGACTACAACCTGCTGGTCGAGGTGAAGGACTTTGCCGCGCACTATGCGACGCAGGACGGCGTGCCCGCCACCAACGTCACCCTGGTCGCCAAGCTGACCACCAACCATGGCCGCAAGATCCTGGCGACCAAAACCTTTGCCGTGCCCGGCAATGCCTCGGTCAACAGCGCCGGCGCCACCGCCCAGGCCCTGCAGCAGTCGCTGGCGGCGGCGGTGACACAGGTTGTCAATTGGACCCTGGACACAGCGCCTGCGATCGTGCCCGGCACGTCCAGCGACGCCGCCGCCAACACCGCCACGCCCGGCAAGAACGCCGCCCAGCTGCTGCACGACGTGACGCGGGGAAGCGGCAAGAGCGCGCCGCCGCAGTAATCGTTCCCCACGCCCGCACAAATAGTCGCGGGAACTTTGTGATCCGAGTCGGAGTTCTCTGTCTGATTTGGAAACACGGAGTTACCCATGCTGAAATGGGCACTTATCTTCCTGGTGGTCGGCCTGGTCGCGGGCCTGCTGGGCTTCACCGGCATCGCCGGCACCTCCATCGCCATCGCCAAGACGCTGTTCTTCATCTTCATGGTGATCTTCCTGGTTCTGCTGATCGCGGGGCTGGTCGCCGGCCGGCGTATCGCCGGACCCTGACGGAGACACACAGGATGCGCCGCCACCTTCTCGTCGCCGCCGTCCTGGTCCCCGCCGCCGCGTTCGTCCTGGCCGATGCCGGGCTGTTCGCGTCTTCGACACCTGTAAAGGCGCAGGCGCCCGCATCCCATGCGCGCGCCTGCGACGCCCATTGCGCCTCAGGCTGGATGGACGCGAACCTGCGCGTGGACCAGCTGCAGGTCGTGGGCACCGCCGAAAGCTACAAGCAGCGTCCCGACAGCGCGCTGATGCGGCTGATCCGCATGGGCGGCAAGAAGGATGCCGAGGCGCTGGACTTCGGCCATGGCAGCATCGAATCCCAGCTGAACGCCGATGTGCGCGCGCTGAGCTTCGACGTCGCCTTCGATCCCAAGGGCGGCGCCTACAAGTCGCCCGCCGGCGCCAGCATGGCGATGGACCTGCTGGACGACGGCTATGTCGCCGCCATGTCCAGGCCCGGCTTCAAGGCGATCCATGTGCTGGACGTGGACTACAATTCCTCCTGCATCGCGCTGACCGATTGCCTGAAGCAGGTCGCGGCCTGGTCCAGGGCGCATCCCCGCCACCTGCCCATCGTCATCACCCTGCGCACCAACGACACCAAGACGCCGATGCCCGGCGCCACCAAACCCATCGCCTGCGACGGCGCCGCGCTAGACGCGCTGGACAGCGAAATCCGCGCCGACTTCGCGAGCGACCAGATCATCACGCCCGACCAGGTGCAGGGCAGCTATCCCACGCTGCGCGAGGCGGTCCTGGCGCACAACTGGCCCCGGCTGGGCACGGCGCGCGGCAAGGTGATGTTCGTGCTGGACGACACGACCGACAAGGCGCGCGCCTATCAGGGCAGCCGCAAGTCGCTGGAAGGCCGCACGCTGTTCGTGGCGACCGATGAGACCTCGCCGGCAGCCGCCTTTATTTCGCTGGCCGATCCGGTCAAGGACGGCGCGCGCATCGCCCAGGCGGTGAAGGCCGGCTTCATGGTGGTCACCCGCGCCGATGCCGACACCCGCGAGGCGCGTGCCAACAGCATGGCGCGCCGCGACGCGGCCTTTGCCAGCGGCGCGCAGGTGGTGATGACCGACTTCGCGGTGGCGGACGGTTCGATCGGTCCCTACCGCGTCAGCTTGGCGGACAATCCGCAGGCCATGTGCGGCGCGGAGATCGGCTCGGAACGCTGCGTGCGCTTCGACGAACCGGCGACCGCGCGCACCGTGGCCGCGGCGATGCCCTGACCGTCAGCCGAGCGTCTTCACCGCTTTCGCCAAATCGCGCCAGGGCTGGATATCCCAGTGATTGGCCGCCAGCGGCGATGGCGAGGGCAGGATGAACACCCGCGTCTCGCCCAGCTTCTCCGGCTGCTCGCCGGCAATCGCCTTGGGCCCCATCACCTTGCGCCCGCCATTCAGGCTGGTGAAGGCCAGGATCGCGGGTCTGGCTTTGCGAATGCGTGCCTTCAGGGAGGCCACAGCATCCGCGCCCAGCGCCTCGCGCGGCAACTGGTGATCCATGCCGAAATCATGCTTGGCGATGTCGGTCAATCCGATGCCAAGCTCCCAAAGCTCTTCATACTCGGCGGGCGCGATCAGGCGCGGCGTCAGGCCGACGTCATAGAGCGTGGTCCAGAACCTGTTCTGGCCATGGGCGTAATAGGTGCCGGTCTCAGCCGATTTGCGCCCCGCGGCGGTGCCGCAGAACACCAGTTTCAGGCCGGGCCGCAGCCGGTCGGGAAGGACGTGCTTTCGCATCAATGCGCATGGATAAAGTCCAGCATGTCCTTGCGCAACGGCGTCATCCAGCCCAGGCCCGGCGCCAGAGACAGGATGATGCCGACATGGCCGACATGGGGATAGTGCAGCGCCCGCGCCTCGCCGCCTTGCGCTTTCAACTTCGCCGCCATGCGGTCGCTGTTGCCGGGGCTGACCACATCATCCCCGTCGCCGGTGATCAGCAGCATGGGCGGGCGCGGCCCCGTGACATGGTTGATCGGCTGGGTGCCGGCATTGTTGCGGCCGTGAAAGATGGCGATGTAGTCGGGATCGGTCAGCGGCAGGAAGTCATAGGGCCCGGCGATGCCGATCACGCCCCTGATCCAGTCCTGCTTGCCGCCCGCGTCTTCCAGGAATTGCGGCTCCGACGCCAGCATCACCGCATTGTAGGCGCCGGCGGAATGGCCGCCCAGGAAGATGCGCCCGGCATCGCCGTGCCAGTCGCGCGCATGGGCATGGACGAAGGCCAGCGCCGCCGCCGCATCCTGCACGAAGCCCGGATAGGTGACTTTCGGATAGAGACGATAGTCCGCCACCACGGTGACGATGCCGGCCGCCGCAAAGGTCTGGCCCAGGGCGCGATAGTCCTGGCGCTGGCCGGTCTGCCAGGAGCCGCCATAGAAGAACAGCAGCACCGGTGCCGGCGCCGTCAGGCCATGCGGCACGTACACATCCATCTGCCGGCGCGTGTCCGCGCCATAGGCAATCGCTTCATGCAGGTCGTAGCCGCCGCGCGGCACCAGCCAGTTGACCACCCGGGCGGGCGAGCAGGCCGACACCAGGGCGGCCAACCCGGCCAGGAACAAGGATCTGAAGCGCATGCGGCTTGTACGCGCGGGGACGCCGAACGGTTCTCTTTTCTGGGCGGCTGTGCAAGGCTTCGACAAAAATAGCCAGGGGAGCCAACCATGACTTTCAACCGCCGCCACTTTCTGCAGACCAGCGCCGCGCTGGGCGCTGCCGCCGTCCTGCCGACCGCCGCCCAGGCCGCTACGAAGCCGGCTGCCGCCGGGGCTTTGCCCTTCCGTTATGCCTTCAGCGCGATCAGCTGGGAGACCCGGATCGAGGATGCGATCGCCGCCGGCGAGAAACTGGGCTTTCCCGGCATCGAGCCCTTCCGCCACAACATCGTGAACTATCTCGACCGCCCGCTGGCGCTGAAGGCGCTGATGGACAAGCACCATATCCAGATGGCGACCTGTTCCAACGGCGGCGGACCGGATTTCGAAGGCAATTTCTACGATCCCGCCAAGGCCGACAAATGCGTGGCCGACCACATCAAGTTCGTGCGCGAATTCATCAAGCCCTTCGGCTATGTCGACCATTTCAAGATGAACATGGGCCCGCGTCCCAAGAGCGGCGACACCAGCGACGAAGACATCAAGCGTTGCGCCGACAGCCTGAACCGCATCGGCAGGGAAATCCTCAAGGACGGCATCAAGCTGGCGCCGCATCCCCATGTCGGCTCGCTGATCGAGATGCAGCATGAAGCCGACCTGCTGATGAAGGAAACCAACCCGGAATGGGTGTGGGCGACCGCCGACCTGTCGCATCTGACCCTGGGCGGCATCGTGCCCGAGGAATTCCTCAGCACCTATTGGCCGCGCATCGCCGAGGTGCATTACAAGGACGCGCCGCGCAACCTGCGCGGCAACCGCAAGCTGGCGGTGCCGCGCACCGGTCCCGAGGCCGGCGGCCATGGCTGGTTCCGCGCCATGACCGATCCCGATGCGGGCGGCGTGGACTATCCCAAGATCCAGCAATTCCTGATCGACAAGAACTACACCGGCTGGGTGACGTTCGACTATGACGCCTCGATGATGGAGCACTCCAAGAAGTCGATGGAGCAGCTGCTGGCCGACGACAAGGGCTATCTGCGCGACGTGCTGAAGGTGGACCTGAAGGCGAATTTCCACGGGGCCTGACCCGCCGGCGACCAAAGATCGGCCCGCCACGCCCACCGGCGCTGGCGGGCTTTTCACAGCTATCGTGTTGCACTGCATATATTTTCAGCCTGATGCCGCTACCAACCGGCCTTCAAACCCCGGAACAAAAGGCCCTTTCCCCGGTTGATGTTTGGTGCATTAATTGCTGCACCGCACCACGGAGGCCGATATGGGCGAAGAGCCGAAGAACATTCCCCAGAGCGACACCCTGTTCAGCCACGTGAAGCCGGGCGACACCGAATTCAAGCGCGGGGGCTTGCGGGATTTCTTCCTCTACCGTGATCTCGGCATCAAGGACGCCACCAAAGGCAAGGTGATCGCCCACCTGGTAAAGGCCAACCAGCCGCCGACCACCGGCACCGGCTGGCACTATCACGTGGCGGACTTCCAGATCGTGGTGATGACCAAGGGCTGGGCCAAGTTCATGTACGAGGACAAGGTCACTTTGGTGGAAGCCGGCGATGTGGTGCACCAGCGCCCGGGCATCGTGCACTACCTGTTCGATTACTCCCCCGACATGGAATACCTGGAGATCGTGGGCCCGGCCGATTTCGGCTCGGTGGCGTGCGAAGGCGCCACCGATGAAATCCCTGCCCTGACCCCCTGGAAGTAACTAGCGCGCGGTCAGCGACTTGATGATCTCGACTTCTCGCGCACGGTAGGGCGTGCCGTCGGTGTGCAGGATGTCGTGGAACCAGATCGTCGGCGGCTTCATGGTGTAGGGCCGCTGCCAGCTGTCCCACGGCATGTCGGTCTGGGTCTTTCCGTTGACGAAGCCCCAGTTCATCATCGCGACGTTGAGCTTCTTGCCCAGCGGCAAAATCGTGTCGAAGGTCGAACCGTTGCCGCGCGCCATGTATTCGGTGCAGAGCAGCGGCCGGCCATAGACCGTCAGCGACTGGGCGCGCGCCTCGAAGGTCTCCGGCCAGCTGTAATCGTGGAAGCTAATCACGTCGGACTGGGTCAGTTGGGTCTTCTCGATGGGGTTCAGCCCGTCCAGCCTGTCCCAATGCGCGTCGTGCCACACACCACTCGTCAGCGGCTGTGTCGGGTTCACCGAGCGCGCCCACTCATACACACGCGGCAAAAGCACGGCGACGCGGGCGATCTTGGCCGGCACATCGTCGGCATACTGGCCGACGGGGTTGTCCGGCTCGTTCCACACGTCCCAGCCCAGCACGCGCTTGTCGTTGGCGAAGGCCCCGACCACGCCCTTCACATAAGCCTGGAGCCGCGGCTCCTGCGCCGGATCGTTCAGCGCCTTGGTGCCGGGGCCCTGCACCCAGCCGGAATTGTGCACGCCGGGGATCGGCGGATGCTGCGGGCCCAGTTGATAGTGCGGGTCCCAGCAGCTGTCGAACAGCACCAGCAGCGGCTTGATATTGTGATTGGCCGCAATCGTCAGGAACGTGTCGATGCGCTTGCGATAGCCCGCCGCATCCTGCGCCCATAGCGCGTCATGCAGGAAGACGCGCATGGTGTTCAGGCCCATGGCCTGCGCCCAGCCCAGTTCACGGTCGATCTCGGCCGGGTTGAAGCTTTCGGCCTGCCACATCTCCAGCTGGTTGATGGCCGAGGCATTGATGTAGTTGGCGCCGACCAGCCACTTTTGCTGGCCGTACCAGGCGTTGGCCTGGTCCTTTGTCCACAGCTCGCGCGCACTGGCCGGCGCGGCCAGCGCCAGCACGGCACAGGCGATCAGGAATTTGCGGATCATGTCTTCCCCCACGGATTCTTGTTTTGCGGGAGTATGACGGCTTATTCGCCGGGATGGTAGCGCCGCTCGACATGACCGGTCAGCTCGTCGGGCCAGAAATAGATGGGCCTGAGTTCGCCATGGGCATAGCGGATCGCCTGGTCGGTGAAGTGAGGCGATTTGGGATCGCCGCTTTCCCCGCCCGCCGTCACCGCCACGGCGCGCACGCGCGGCCCGAACTCCACCGCCGCGACGAAGCTGTTGCCGCTGGTGCCGTAATAGCGCCGCGTGCCCGGATAGCGCTTGGCGCCGAAGCTGGCGAGCGTGCCCCACTGCGCCGACGGGAACGGCACCGGGATTGACGGCTTGGCATCGTCGAACGTCTGCACGATGGCGCCATCGTTGCGCTGGAAGCGGTTGATCTCGCCCCAGGCGACGCGCCAGGTGCCGAAATCCTTTTGCAGCCGGTCGCTGGCGGCGCGCAGCGCTTCCAGCCGCTGCTGCGCGGTGGCCCCGTCGATCATCAGCCGCAGGATCGCCATGCCCTGCGCGTCCTTGTTGGCCTTGGCGACGATGTCGAACAGCGCCTCGCCCCAGAACACCGCCAGCGATGTGGCGAGCGAATGGTCCGACCAGCGGCAGTCCCAGCCTTTCAACAGCGCGACCTGTTCCTTCAGCGCGGGATCGGGGTGGGCGTCATAGGCCGCTACCAGGCCGGGGATCAGCCGGTCGAAGGCGGGCATGTGAGTATCGAAGCCCACATCCGACACCAGGGTCTCCAGCGTGAAGCCGTGTTTGGCGTTGAACACTTCGGTCGCGTGCCAGGTGCGCGGCGCGTCGCCGAAGGTGTCGTCGTAGCGGGGGTAGTCCTTCTGCCTGGGGCTGTCGGGGCCCGCGCCCCACCACGGCCCGTCATTGACGTTGAACAGCCAGCCGCCGGCGGGATCGACGATGCGCGGGATGTCGGCAATCGGCGTCTCGCCCTGCCAGGCGGTGGCGGGATCGGCGCCGTCCACCGGCTTGCTGTAGTCGAAGCGGTCGTCGCGCTTGGGATCGAACTGCGGCAGCAGCAGCGCGATATGGCCCTTGTCGTCGGCATAGACGGTGTTGTTGGAGCTGTTCGCGGCCAGCGCCGCCACCTTCTGGTAGCTGGCGAAGTCGTTCTGCCTGGTGCGCAGGAAACTCTGCTCCAGCGCCTCCACCGGCTTGTTCATCATGGCGAAGGCAATCCACTTGCCGTTTTCCTCGCGCACGATGGGGCCGTGCCGGGTGAAGAAGGCGGTGACCGTGCGGGTCTTGATGCCGGCATCGGTCTTGTAGGGCACGGTGATGGTCTTCTGGGTCAGCGGCAGCCACTTGTTGCCGAACCGGTACGACCATTTGCCGTCACGCTGCACCACGTCTTCGACGAACTCGTCCACCCGGTCCATCGAGGTGGTGGTGTGCATGAAGCCCAGATGTTCGTTGAAGCCCTGGTAGATGAAGGGCTGGCCCCAGGTGACGGCGCCATAGGCATTCAGCCCCTCGTCGCTGGTCATCTGCAGCTCGCTGCGGAAGAAGAACGAGGTGTGCGGGTTGATCATCAGCAGCGCATGGCCGCTGGCGCTGTCATTCGGACCAACCGCGAAACCGTTGGAGCCTGCCGGCTCGCGGAACGTCTTGTCCAAAGGTGCCGCATAAGCCTGGCGCGTCTTGCCGTAAAAGGCCTCCAGCCCCTTGGGCGCGATGCTTTCGATGTCGCCGCCGATGGAGCCTTCGGTAAAGCTCAGCGCCATCCAGGGCTCGAAGTGCGTGATGACGCGCGGCTTCACATTCGGATGCGTCGCCAGATAGAAGTTCAGCCCATCGGCCCAGGCGGTCATGATCGTCTTCAGCCAGGCGGGACTGCGCCTGTATTCCGCTTTCAGGAACGGCGTGTCCAGGAACAGCTTCTGGCGCAGGTCGGCCCACACCGCCTTTTCGCCATCGGCCAGCGCGGTCAGGCCCAGATTGGTGACATAGTTGGTCTCGACGCGGTTGAAGTCGTCTTCGGCCTGCGCATAGGCCATGCCGAACACCGCATCGGCATCGGTCTTGCCCTTGATGTGGGCGATGCCCCAATCGTCGCGGCTGATGGTGACGCGCGCCGCCTGGTCTTTCAGCCGCGCAAGGTCATCGCCAAAGGCCGGCGCGGACAGCAGGCAGCAGATGGACAGAAGCAGACGGCGCATGGCGTTCCCCCGGTTTGGAGAAACCATGCGTCATCGGTGCGTCGCTGTCGCGCCCAAAAAAGCGCCAACACGGTCAGGGAATGCGCGGGTCTTCGCCGGAATGGGCGCGCCGGATGCTGTCGCGCAGCTTGGTGTCCAGCTTGCCTGCGTCCAGCACCACCTTGCCGGCCTGGACTTCCTTCACCGCGCCGAGCGGGATCTCATAGTCGCCGGCATTCTCGATATAGACCACCAGTTCGTTCTTGCGCACCTGGCGCACCGCACCGAAGGCGTGGCCGCCGTCATGCAGGAACACGTCGAAACCTTCTTGAACGCTGTCCATCAAAATCTCCCGGAATGTCAGTAGTAACGCGGGATGGGGCCGACTTGTGCCGTCACGTCATCACCCAGCGAGAACATCACTTCATCGACATAACACCAGCCCCAGCCTTCGGGCGGGTCATAACCCTCGATGATCGGGTGCTCGCTGCGGTGGAAATGCTTGGTGGCGTGCTTGCCGCGGCTCTGGTCGCAGCAGCCGACATGGCCGCAGGTGCGGCAGATGCGCAGGTGAAACCATTCCCAGCCCAGCTTCAGGCATTCCTCGCAGCCCTTGGCCGAGGGCGTGACCTTGTGGATGGTGTTGAGGTGGCTGCAGCTGTCGGACATCACTCAGCCGCTATCTTCTGGTCGAGGCGCTCGCGTTCCCTGGCCAGCCACTGATGGATCGCCGACACCACGGTCGAGCCCTCGCCCACCGCCGCGGCAACGCGCTTGACCGAGCCGCAGCGCACATCGCCCACCGCGAAGACGCCGTCGCGGCAGGTCTCCAGCGCGTGGCGGCCATCCTGGCCGGTGATGACAAAGCCCTTCTCGTCCAGCTTCACGCCGCAGCCTTCCAGCCAGTCGGTGTTGGGATCCGCCCCGATGAACGAGAAGATGTGGCTGACCGGGCAGGTCTCGACCTCGCCGCTGTCGCGGTCCCTGATGGTGATGTTTTCCAGCACGCCTTCAGCGCCGCCCAGGCCGGTGATCTCGTTGCTCAGCACCACTTCCACATTGGGCAGCGCGCGGATGCGGTCGACCAGATATTGCGACATGGTGGCTTCCAAGCTCTTGCCCCGCACCACCATCCAGAGCTTCTTCACTTTCGGCGCCAGGAACACCACCGCCTGGCCGGCGGAGTTGCCCGCGCCCGTCAGCACCACTTCCTGGCCGGCGCACATGCGGGTTTCCACCGCGCTCGCCCAATAGTGCACGCAGGTGCCTTCATAGTCGGACAGGTTGTCGATGTTCAGGCGGCGATAGCGTGCGCCGCTGGCGATCACCACGCTGCGCGCCTTCACCACTTCGCCGCCGGAAAGGTTGATGCGGAAACGCGCGTCACCGTCCTGGTCGGGACCCAGCGTCTGGCCTTCGACCGGGATCACGATCTCGGCGCCGAACTTCTGCGCCTGGTTGTAGGCGCGCGCCATCAGCGCCAGGCCGGAAATGCCGGTGGGAAAGCCCAGGTAATTCTCGATGCGTGACGAGGCGCCCGCCTGCCCGCCGAAGCTGCGGCAATCCAGCACCAGGGTCGAAAGCCCCTCCGACGTCGCATAAACCGCCGCCGCGAGCCCTGCGGGGCCTGCACCCACAACCACCGCATCGTAGATGTGGTCGGGATCGATCGGCTTGCTGATGCCCAGACAGCGCGCCAGGTCCGCCTCACCGGGATTGCGCAGGATTTCCCCGCCCGGGCACAGCACAATGGGAAGCTGTTCGGCCTGGATGGTGAAGCGGCCCAGCAGGGTCTGGGCGCAAGGATCATTGTTGCTGTCCAGCGCGCGATGCGGATGGCCGTTGCGGCGCAGGAAATTCTCCAGCCGCAGCATGTCGGACGAACCCGGCACCCCGATCAGGATGGGGCCCGCGGCATTGGATTCCAAAAGGCCGACGCGGCGCAGGATCAGCGCGCGCATGATGCGCTCGCCCAGCTCGGCTTCCTGCACCAGGATGTCGCGCAACCGGCGCGGCGGCACCACTATGGCATCGACCTCATCGATCGCGGAGGCATCGACCAGCGAAGGCCGGCCCGACAATTGCGCCAGCTCGCCCAGGAAATTGCCCGGCCCGTGCTGAACGATCGACTGGCCGCTCGATACCGCACCGCCCTGGCGCACATCGACCGTGCCGGACAGGATGATCGCCAGGCCCTCGGCGACCTCGCCCGCCTTCATCAGGTAGGCGCCGGGCGCGAATTTGCGTTCGATGCCGAAGCGGCGCACGCGGTCGATGTCGTGCGCCGACATGACCGGAAACATCTGGTCCCGGCGTGCTTCAATGGTGGCAGGTTTTTCGTTCGTGGTCTCGCCCATGGCCCCATGCTAGCGGGGTCGGAAGATTATTACAGCCCCTCCATCGTCCGCGCGGCCCCCGTCCCAGCATGGCAATTTTGTGAAGGCTGCCTTGAACTTAAGCAGGCCGGACGCGTTACCCTCTCGATTAGGGAGGCTTGCATGCTGCGTCTTGTATTGTTGATCGTCCTCATTCTGCTGATTTTGGGCTCTTTGCCGCTATGGCCCTATTCCGCCGGCTTCGGCTATGGCCCGTCGGGCGGCCTGGGCCTGGTCCTGCTGATCGTGCTGATCCTGATACTGGTCGGACGAATCTAGCGCCGCAACACGGCGCGCAATACCCGTCGCACAAGGCTCTGCGCCTGCGTTTCCATCTCGGTACGCAGGCGCGGCACCACCATGTCTTCTATGCGGGGCAATACCAGCTGTTCGGCGACGGTTTCGGCCGGCGCAGGCTTGGGACGCGGTGCACGCTTGACGGGGCTTGCCACCAGGCCCCAGAAGCGGGCGATGTCGCGGCTGGACGAGATGCCCACATCCAGGATGAAGGGCATGGCCTGGCCCACGTCGCGGGAATCAATCGGCGTGCCGTGCCCCAGACCCGCGATGGTCACCAGCTCCAGCCTGTCGCCCCAGCTCAGCCGAACGGCGCCGGGCAGCAGTTCCTGACGCGCATCCGTCAGCGCAATCTCATGCAGATCGCTCCACTGTGCCACGCTGGCCTGGGCATTGTTGATGTTCACCGTCAGGTCGGCCGCGCCATGCCAGATCGCCACGCGCGGCCAGCGCGCATTGCCCTGTGAGGCCGCGCGGACGCAATCGCCCCACTGGCGCGGGGTCTTCAGCGGCGCGCTTTTCATGGCGTCCAGCGCCTCGCGCACATTCGACGCCGCGCCGTAGGGCAGCCCCGCAATGATCGCACCGCCGGCGAAAATGTCCGGATAGGTCGCCAGCATTGCCGCCGTCATCGCGCCGCCCGCCGACAGGCCGGTGATGAAGACGCAGGACTTGTCCAGCCCATGCTGCTCGACCATCGTGGCGATCATCGCGGCGATGGAGGCCACCTCGCCTTCGCCGCGCCTGATGTCTTCGGGCAGGAACCAGTCGAAACAGGTGTTGGGATTGTTGACCGCCTTTTGCTCGGCGGCGAGCAGCGCGAACCCGAATTCCGCCGCCAGGCCCGACCAGCCGGCGCCCAGATCATAGCCCTGGGCGCTCTGGCCACAGCCATGCAGGATCACCACCAGCGGAGATCCGGGCTTGAGGTCTTCGGGCAGGTGCTGGAAGGCGCGCAGGTTGCCGGGATTGGGCTCGAACGCGAATTCGGTCAGGGGCGACACGGAAGGCCGCTGACGGGGACCGGGAAAGGCGCCTTGGAATCGCATGAAATCCGCCATTTCCGATCTGTACCGACCTCCACAATTTATGCTGCAATGCAGCAAATACAAGACCTGTCACCCCGCATCCCTGCAATGCGTGGGGATTTTTTCAGCCGCAGTTTACCACCGCCCACCTTCGGGCGAGACGACCAAGGCGATCCGGCGTTTTAAGCCTCATGGGATATCGCACGCCCCCCGAAGAACTGCGCGAGCTGCTGGGCCTGGCCCGGCAGATGCGCGAGATGGCGGCGCAGGCCGAGTTCGAGACAGATCGCCATCTGTATGAAAGCGCCGCCGACGTTTTGAGCAATCGTGCGCGCTGGCTGGCGGAAACCACCCCGGAGCAGCGCGCGGAAAAGGCGCGCAGTCACCAGCCCGTGAACATGTGGGTCTAATTTGCGGGCGCGAGCGTCAGCCGAAAATGGCCTGTGCCGGCGCGGCGACAATTCCGACAAATAAAAACAAAACGGTAATGTGGCGCATGTCATCCCTTCATTGCTTCTGGGGTTTCCTCACCCCAGACTAACCCCGCCCCGCTGGCCACAATGAGGATCGGCATGCATTCCCGTTTGGTATTCGCCATGGCACTGGTCGCCACCAACGCCCTGGCACAGGAAGCGCCGGCCGCACCCCATGCCGTCTTCACCCGCAACACGCCGGTGGAAAAGATCGCCGCCGATCCCGATGGCGCCGCGATCCTGAACAAGGACATGCCCGGTCTTTTGACCCATCCCTCCTATCCCGATTTCAAGAGCATGAGCCTGCGCCAGTTGCAGGAGATGTCCGGCGGGGACATGAGCAAGGAAGACATGGAAAAGACCGAGGCCGACCTGATGGCCCTGTCCCAGGCCGCACCGGCGGCGGCCCCCGCCCACTGACTTGCGGTCGAAGTTCCCGCGCGCTTTAAGTAGCGGGCATGGAGCCATATCTGTATTTCGGCAGCCTGGGGCCGCACGAGCGCCAATACAGGATCGCCAATTTTATCGGCCTGGCGCTGAAGCCGGCGCATGATCGCGAGCGGGCCCATGACGCCACCGGCCCCCTGCCCTTCGCCGACAATTCGATCGCGAAGGTGCAGTCGCAGGATGTGTTCGAACATATCCCCTTCGACAAGCTGACTTTCGTTCTGGACGAAGTGTACCGGGTGCTCAAGCCCGGCGGCGTGTTTCGCCTGAGCGTGCCGGATTATCGCTCGCCGGTGCTGAAGCGCCGCTCGGTCTATGACCATCGCGGCCGGGTGGTCGGCGACCTGATGATGGGGGCTGAGACCTGGTTCGACGGCGCCACCGGCGACGCACGGGTGCGGTTTTCCGATGACGGCGACGCGCATATCTGGTTTCCGCGCTATGAGCTGATCACCCACCTGATCCTGAAATCGGAAATCCGCAAAAGCACCATCCGCTTCTACCAGGGCTTCCTGGACGACCAGACTTTTTTGGGCGAACCGATCCCGGATGAGGAGATGTTCGTGCAGCGCGCCTTGCCGCACGACCGCCGCGCCGGCGGGATGCCTGTGTCCATCGTGGTTGATTTTATTAAGTAACAGGCTTGCCTTGAAAATGCCGCGCGTGGGTGCGACCTGTCAGGCGAGCGTCGAACGGGACTGAAAACACTGGCGAACAGGCAGCCGCTTCTTCACGCCGCCTATCTGGCGACCATCCTGATCAAGGGCTTTTTCGGCCTGCTGGAATTCACCGGCGGGGCGATTATTGCCATCTTCGGGCCGCAGCGCCTGTACGGCTTCGTGCTGCGCATTATCGATCCCGAACTTTATGAAGGCGGCCATATCCGCACCGCCGAGCTGGTACTGAAAGGGGCCGAGGCGTTGGCCTCGTCGCCCGGGCACTTCGTCATCTTCTATCTCTTCGTCCACGGCACTTTGAAAATGGCGATCACCGCGGTGCTGCTGCGCGGGCATGGCGCGTGGATCTTCCCCACTGCCAGTGTGATCCTGCTGGGTTTCATCGGCTTCTTTGCCTACGACCTCAGCCATCACTGGTCCAACTGGGTGCTGGGCCTGGCGCTGTTCGATACCCTGACGCTTGCGCTGGTGCTGAACGAGTGGCGCAACTGGAACAAGGGTTAGGGCTGACCGTCGCCGCCCGATGATCCGTAGATCTGGCCGTTGGCGTAGCTGGCGGCCGGATCGGCCAGCAGCACATAGATGCCCGCAAGCTCAGCCGGCTGGCCGGGACGGCCCAGCGGCGTCTGTCCGCCGAACGTCTGCAGCTTCTCCATCGAGGCGCCGCCCGAGACCTGGAGCGGTGTCCAGATCGGACCGGGCGCCACGCCGTTGACGCGAATGCCCTTGGGCCCCAGCTGCTTGGCGAGCGACTTTACATAATTCATCGTCGCCGCCTTGGTCTGGGCATAGTCATACAATTCCGGCGAGGGATCGTAGGCCTGTTCCGATGCGGTGGCGATGATGGCCGATCCCGGCTTGAGGTGCGGCAGCGCCGCCTTGATGATCCAGAACGGCGCATAGATGTTGGTCTTCATCGTCGCGTCGAACTCTTCGTCGCTGATCTCGGCCATGCTCTCACAGGATTGCTGGCGCGCGGCGTTGCTGACCACAATGTCCAGTCCGCCCAGCTTTTCCACGGCCTGCTCCACCAGCCGCCTGCAGAACTCCGCGTCGCGCAGGTCGCCCGGAATGGCGACGCCGTTGCGCCCGGCATCCTTGATTAAGGCGATCACCTGGTCGGCGTCTTCCTGTTCGGTGGGAAAATAGTTGATCGCCACGTCGGCGCCTTCGCGCGCAAAGGCGATCGCCGCGGCACGGCCCATGCCGCTGTCGCCGCCGGTGATCAGTGCCTTGCGGCCTGTCAGGCGTCCCGATCCGCGATAGCTGGTTTCGCCATGATCGGGTGGCGGATTCATCTTGCAGGCCAGACCGGGCCATTCCTGCTTCTGTTTTTCGAAAGGCGGCTTGGGATATTTGCCGCGCGGGTCCTGCAGCGGTTGCGGCTGCGCGCCCGCGAACTGTCCGTGATCCTTGTCCATGTCAGTGCTTGGGTTTCTGGTCGGCGGGGGTCGGGGTCTTGTGGTCGCGCGCTTCGGCGCGGCCGCCATAGGTGCCCTCGCGGTTGCGGTCGAAATCGGCCTTGGGCGTCTTCTCGCCCGCCGCCTTGTGGTGCGCGCCTTCGGTATCGAACGAACTCTGCTTGGTCATGGCTGTCTCCCTATCTGATGTGAGAACCCATGCCCGCAGGTGCCGTTCCGGGAACCAGCAGACTAGCGCGCCCTGGGATTGGCGGCGGGCTTGTCCAGGTCGCCGTCAGGATTTTTCAAGGCCGTGTCATCAACCGGCACAGGCGGGCGCTTTTCAGCGCCCGCCATGGTGGATTTCAGTTCCTGCTCGGCCCGCTCCCGATCGCCGGCATAGGGTTTGTCCAGGCCGCGGGCCGCATCGCCCTGCACCGGTCCCTTCTGCATCAGACCGGGACCTGCTTCTTGGCCGCCAGATAGGCCTGGTTCATGCGCGCGCGCTGTTCATCGCTGAAGTTGTCCTTCACATCCGACCAGATCGCGTCTTCCTCTTCCTTGATGTGGTGGTTGAGGAGTTCTTTCAAGACCTTGGCATGCGCCTTGAACTCGGGCGTGTTGGGCGTCATCGCGTCCAGCTGCTTCAGGGTGGCGCTGGCCAGCGCGTGCTCGGTATAGCCTTCCGCGCCGTCGATCTTGTACTTCTCGCCCTTCAGGGCGGCGATGGCGTCATAAACGATCTGCTCTTCCGCCTTGGAATGTGGAACCAGCGCCTTCTTGATCTGGCCGACCAGCGATTTCTGCTCGGCGGCGCGTTCGGACTTGGTCAGCTTCTCCAGCAGATCCTGAACTTCGTCATGCTCGGCGCCGAGGGTCTCCAGGATGTCGTTGCCGGGCTCGGCGCCGGGGGTCAGCGCCTTGATGACGGAATTTGTGGCCTGTTCGATGCTTGTGCGCACGCTCATGGTGTCCTCATTGGATGAATTGCAACACCGCAACGCGCTGGTGCGGAACCCGGTTGCGCCCCGGTTCCACCTAATTCGGTGCGGAATCGCGCGAAACCGATTCTGGCAATCAAATTCGTGAGTTCCGGCAACAGCCCACGCGGCACCGCGTTATCGCCATACATCCACTCCACGGAAGGAAATTCCCATGACGACGGCAACCGGTCACACCAGCGCCATTCTCGCTTCGCGCGTGAAGGGCACCAGCGTTTACAACACCACGGGCGACAAGATCGGTACGGTGGAAGACATCGTGCTCGACAAGCAGTCCAACCAGATCATGTTCGCCGCGCTGGGCTTTGGCGGCATCCTGGGCATGGGCGAGAAATACTATCCGGTTCCCTGGTCGCTGCTGGACTACAGCGAAGACAAGGGTGGCTATGTCGTGCCGTTGAACAAGGACACGCTGGACAAGGCCCCGGCCTATGAGCTGAAGGACCTGACCAAGCATGACGGCAGCCTGGGCGACATCCGCACCCGCACCTATGACTATTACAAGGTCAGCCGCGACTGGCAGTAAGTGAAATCACCCGCCGCCGGGGGCATCCGCCTCCGGCGGCGGTTTCATTTGAGGTACGCCCATGAACATGCACGCCATCCGCATCCATGAATTCGGCGGCACCGAGGTCTTGAAAGACGACACGATTGCGCTGCCGCAGCCCCAGGACGACGAGGTGCTGGTGCGGGTGCATGCCTCCAGTGTCAATCCGATCGACGGCAAGATTCGCTCCGGCGACCGTGGCGATCCCGAAAAATTGCCCATCACCCTGGGCCGCGATTTGTCGGGTGTGATCGAAAGCTGCGGCACTCGCGTTTCGGGCCTGCGCGCCGGCGACCCCGTCTTTGCCATGCTGGGCTGGGATCGCGGCGGCCATGCCGAGCATGTCGTGGTCAAGGCTGTGGAGATGGCGCCCAAGCCGTCAAACCTGTCCTATGCCGAAGCCGCGGCCGTGCCGCTGGCGGCGCTCACCGCCTGGCAGGGCCTTGTCGATCATGGCGGGCTGAAGAGCGGCCAGCGGGTTTTGGTTCATGGCGGCGCCGGAGGCGTCGGGCATTTCGCCATCCAGATCGCCAAGGCGAAAGGTGCCTGGGTCGCTACCACCTGCAGCGCGCGTGATCTTGAGTTCGTGCGCGGGCTCGGTGCGGACCAGGCCATCGATTACAAAGCCGACGCCTTTGACGAGATTCTGAAGGACATCGACCTAGTCTTTGACCTGATCGGGGGCGAGACACAGGAAAAATCCTTCAAGGTGCTGCGCCATGGTGGCGCGTTGATCTCCACCTTGGAAGAACCCGACAAGGCCAAGGCGCTGGCGAAAGCCGCCAAGGCCATGCACTACATGGCCACGCCCAACGCAGCCGAACTCGCCGAAATCGGCCGGCTGATCGAAGCCGGCAAGATCCGGCCGGTTGTCGCGCAGACCTTTCCGTTGGCGCAGGTCGCGCGCGCCGAAGAGGCGCTGGAGAAGGGCCACGTACAAGGCAAGATCGTTCTGACCGTCGCATGAGAAGCAAGGAGAAAGACAATGTCTGAAGCCAAGACTACCCAAGACCATGAAGTGATCCGATCCTGGGCCGAAGCGCGCGGCGGCAAGCCGTCAGCGGTTGCGGAAACCGGCAAGAAGGGCGATCCCGGCGTTTTGCGGCTGGACTTCGACCCCAAGGATGACCGGCTGGACACCATCACCTGGGGCGAATTCTTCGAGAAGTTCGACGAGGCCGAACTTGCTTTCCTGTACCAGGACAAGACCGCGGACGGAAAGCAGAGCCGCTTCCACAAATTCATCAGCGCGGAGAAGCACTAATGGGCCAGTCGATGGGATCGATCAGCAATGCCGGCAAGCAGGCCGGCGCCGGCAGCCAGAAACACGGCCAGCACGAAACCGCGCATGGCCAGAAGGTCAGCGACCAGGGCGGCAACAAGACCGTCAAGCGCGACAAGCCCGATGGCGGCGCCGATCACGGCGCGCGGTCGGCGCGCTAGTGCGGCGGGCCGGTTTCTGACCGCAGCTGCGACGGCGCGTCGCCCACCGGCCAGACTTCGGGACCGTAATGCGGCGGCGCGCTGCCGAACTCGATGGCGCCAAGGTCGGGCGCTCGGCCCTTGAAGCCGTCGGTGATGTTGGGCAGTTCCACGCCCTTGTCGATTGCTGCGGATTTCGCCTTCAACCGGAAATCCATGTCTTCTGGCGCGTAGAGCTTGCGCGGATCGCCGGCATCCACGGGCCCGACGTTGACGAAGGCGTTCAGCCCCACGGTCACGCTATGCAAATCCTGGCCCGTGGCTTTCTGGTATTCGGCCAGCGTGTTGTAGGTCTTGTGGGTGCGCCCGCCATTGGCCGCCTCGAACGGAGGTCCATCCCAGGCAAAGTTGCCGTCGGTGGGGTTCAGCCCGAAGCCGTTGTAGTCGGATGATGAGTAAGGCGTGAAGGTCTTGACCTGGAAGATCGGCCGCTTCCAGCCGTCCCCGATGATCAGGTTGTTGCGGAAGTGATAGTTCGACGCCGGCCCCAGCGCGCCGGCCATGCCGATGAAAGTGTTGTTGTAGATCAGGATGCCGCTCGGATTGTCCAGCAGCTTCAGCGCGCCCGACGAAGTGTTGTTGTAGGAAATGTTGCGGAAGATATAGGCCGGCCCGCCGAAGATCGGCTGGGTACTGTAGGCCAGCTGGGCGGTGTTGGCGCAACGATTGTCGAAAGCGCGCATGTTGTGCACGCCGCCATCCAGCTCGATGCAGTTGTCGGTGATGTTGAACATGTCGTTGCCGTAGAAATCCACCGACGCGGCATACTGCTCCGGCTGGTCGCTGGGATTGCCGAAGGTGGCGTCGTCGATGGCGTCGTGGAAGTTGGCGACATAATTGTGCGCCACCACATGGCCCTGTCCGTAGACCTTCACCGCATATTCGCTGGTGATCAGGGCGGGGAATTCGCCGTATTTCTTCCAGACATCGTCGCCGATCCAGCTGGTAATGCGGCTGGGATTGTGGCGGCCCAGGAAGACATTGTTGGCAATGTAATAGTCCTTGGACTTCGCCCAGTCCTCGCGCACCACCCGGCCCACATCCATGGCGCGGCTGTTGACCAAAGTGAAGCCGTCGGCGCCGGCAATGTCCTTGATGCCCAGCAGGAAGGCGACATTGGTGTTCTTCACCGTGATGCCGTCGACATAGTTGTAGTTGGCGGCCAGCATGTTGAAGAGCGTGTCATTGCCGTTGCCGTCGAACACCACTTCGCCGTCGCCGGCCGCCTTGATCACGATGGGCTTGTCCGCCGTACCGCTGGCGGTCAGGTAATAGGTGCCATCGAAGCTGGCGCCATAGGTCTCGATGCTCTTGTCGAAGCCGCCATAGACGAAGCGGTTGTCTTTATAAGTGCCGGCATGGACCAAAATCGTGTCGCCCGGCTTCACCCGCGGGGGAAACACATTGTTGTGGTCGCTTTCGTCCGCACCCATGTAATAGGCCGCGAGAAGCCCGATGAAATCGTTGGGGCCCAGCGCGCCTTTATGGCTGAAAGGCCAGACGTGATAGACATGTCCGCCCGTGGCAGGCTTGGGCACGGCGCGGGTTTTCACCGTCACGGTCTTTTCCGCCTCGCCCGAAACGCCATCGGGATCGTGCATCACGAAATGCACTTCGTACTGCGTGTCGGGCTGCAGGTTCAGCACACTGCCGGCAAAAACCGGCGGCACGGTATAATTGTAATAGTTGGGCCCGAACTGCGGCTTGGGTCCGGCGATGAATTCCCCGCCAAGGCGGAACAGCGGCAGGCCCGTCTTCCACGCCTTGTCGCCCAGCTTGCGATAGGTGACCGCGACCGAGGAATTGCGGTTGTCGTCACCGCCGATCTTCCATTCAAAGCCCAGCGACAACAGGGTCGGCCGTTCGATGACGAACGCGCCCGGCGTGACGCCATTGTCGGCGGCCCGTGCCGGCACTGCCAGCATCAACCCCGCCAACGCCGCCCAGATCATCCGCATCGCGCACTCCCCTGTTTGGATGCAGCATCGCGGGTTCGCGCGCACCGGGAAAGCGCCTGGCGGCAGGAACAGTTTTCAGGATTTGTTGGGTTCAGGCGCAGATATGGTACGGCCCCATGTCCAAGTGGAAATGGTTGGCGTGCAGCGTGTTGTATCGGGGGCCCAGAACGCCGTTGAACAGCTTGCAGGCCTGGGCGTGGGCGGCATCCAGGAAGCGGCCCTCGTCGCTGTTCTTGCCGTAATCGCGCGCGACCGACACCGTGCGGCCATCGGCGAAGCGGAACCCCGCCACATCGATGGCGTTGGCGGTGGCGTGTTCGCTGCGGTTGCCGTCCTGCTCGTTGTTGACGTTGCGGCAGGCGAAGGTGCCCAACTGGGTGATGCCGGTCAGCGGGGCGTGCATGTGGGCGCGCGCGACCGCGTCCATCTGGCGCTGGTACCAGTACAGCGCCGCGGTCAGCGCGCAGGTCGCGGTGACCGAGGGACTGAAGGCGGCCGGCGCGGCATCGGTGCGCACCACATTGGTGAAGCCGCATGCGCCATCGATCTTGCGGTCGGCCACCGGCGTCACCTTCAGCTGCGACGCCCCGGCCAGCGCCATGCGGCAGGCCTCGCCCTGGCCTTTCAGGTTGTTCAACTGCCAGCGCGCAATCCAGTTGGGCGGCTGGTCCAGCTGCACGGCTTTCCAGGGCAGGCTGTTGGGCGGGAACAGGCCTTCGTTGGCGAAGAACCAGCCCATCCATACCAGCCCCAGCGCGATCACCGCGGCCAGCAGGATACCGAACGCGCCGGAGGGAGCCTGTTTCATACCCGTCAGGCTAAAGTGATTTGCCGCCCCGCGTCTTGGGCAAAAATCGCATCCCGCCGCACATTTGCATTAGTATTACTATTATGCTTTTTGCCCGGCACGCATCGGGAAGGCACGGCAGATGAGCAAGGACACAGGCCTGTTTCGCGGCCTCACCAATTACGGCGACCAGGACTTCGCCCGCTTCCTGCGCCGCTCCTTCGCCCGCTCGATGGGCGTATCGCGCCAGTTGCTGGACGGCCCGATCATCGGCATCGCCGCCACCGGCTCGGACTACAACAACTGCCACCGCGCCATGCCCGAACTGGTCGAGGCCGTGTCGCGCGGCATCCTGGCGGCGGGCGCCCTGCCGCGGGTGTTCCCCACCATCTCGCTGGGCGAGGTGTTCCTGAATCCCACCAGCATGATGTTCCGCAACCTGATGGCGATGGACACCGAGGAGATGATCCGCGCCCAGCCGATGGATGCGGTGGTGCTGATCGGCGGCTGCGACAAGACCGTGCCGGCGCAACTGATGGCGGCGCTGTCGGCCAACGTGCCGGCGATCCAGCTGGTCACCGGGCCGATGAGCACCGGGCGCTATCACGGCGAACGCCTGGGCGCCTGCACCGATTGCCGACGCTTCTGGGGCAGGCATCGCGCGGGTGTCGTCAGCGCCGAGACCATCAATGAAGTCGAAGGCGAACTGGCGGTCACCGCCGGCACCTGCGCGGTGATGGGCACCGCCAGCACCATGGCCTGCATCGCCGAGACCTTGGGCATCGCGCTGGCCGGCACCGCCGCCATTCCCGCCGTGCATTCCGCGCGCCTGCTGGCGGCGGAAGCGAGCGGCCGCGCCGCAGTTCAGTTGTTGAGCAACCCCGTCACCCCGCGCCAGATTATCACCCGCAAGTCGGTGGAAAACGCGCTGCGCGTGCTGATGGCCGTGGGCGGATCGACCAATGCCGTGATCCACCTGACCGCCATCGCAGGGCGCGCGGGCATTTCGGTGTCGTCACAGCGGCTGAACGAAATCTCGGATGAAACGCCGGTGCTGGTGAACCTGCGCCCGGTGGGTGACGGCTATATGGAAGACTTCTTCGCCGCCGGCGGCGTGGGCGCGGTGCTGCGGGAACTGAGGCCCCTGCTGCACCTGGACACCATCGACGTGGAAGGCCGCACCCTGGGCGAACGGCTGGAGGAAAAGCTGGACTGGGTGGACCGCGCCATCATCAAGAGCATTGATGCGCCGATTTATGCGCAAGGCGGGCTGGTCGCCCTGTCAGGCAGCCTGGCGCCGGACGGCGCGATCCTGAAACGCGCCGCCGCCACGCCCGAACTGTTCGAAAGCGAAGGCCGCGCCGTGGTGTTCGAAAACCTGGAAGATCTGTCGCGTCGCATTGATGACCCCGCGCTGGACGTGGCCGCCGACGACATCCTGGTCCTGAAGAATGCCGGCCCGCGCGGCGCGGGCATGCCCGAAGCGGGCTACCTGCCCATCCCCAGGAAGCTGGCGCAGCAGGGCGTGACCGACATGGTGCGCATTTCCGATGCCCGCATGTCGGGCACCGCCTTCGGCACCGTGGTGCTGCATGTCGCGCCCGAAAGCGCCATCGGCGGGCCGCTGGCCGCCGTGTGCAACGGCGATCGCATCCGCCTGTCGGTGAAGGCGCGCAGGATCGACCTGCTGGTGCCCGAAGACGAAATCCGCAAGCGCCTGGCGACCCTGCCCGCTGCCCCGCAGCCGGATCGCGGCTATGCCGCGCTCTATGCCAAAAGCGTCACCCAGGCGGGCGAAGGCTGCGACTTTGATTTCCTGCAAGGCAAGGCATCGGACTAGCGCGCGCGGCGTTTGGCGCCGCTGTGCTTCAGGCCTTCCTCGATCACGCGCACCATCGCCTTGCGCGCAGCGTCTTCGTCACCGGCCCGGATCGCGTCCCAGACTTTTTCATGGCGCGCGGTGGAGCGGGCATGGGTCTTCTCGTCGGCGATCACGCCAATGGAGGTCATCGCCAGGATGCCCGACAGCGCCGTGCGGATCACCGCGGTGAAACTGCGGAAGAACGGATTGCCGCTGGCCTCGCCGATGGCGACGTGAAACGCCAGGTCGGCGTCGGCGAATTTGCGATGATCCCCGCCCGCCGCGTGCATCTGGCGCAGCGCCGTCTTGATGCGCTGGCGGTCCGCGCGGCCGGCGTTGTGCGCCGCCAGCGCCGCCGACAGCGGCTCGACCGCCAGGCGCACCTCGCCGATCCGGTTCAGGAAGGCGACATCCAGCCCCACCCCCGCGCGCCAGGCCAGCACGTCAGGGTCCAGCCAATTCCAGTGCGACGGCGCCAGCACCAGGGTACCGACCTTGGTCTTGGCCGTCACCAGTCCCTTGGCGGCCAAGGTCTTGGTGACCTCGCGCACCACCACGCGGCTGACGCCGAACAGGGAGAACATCTCGTCCACGCCGGGCATGCGGCTGCCGGGCTTGCGCGCGCCCGACAGGATTTCACCGCCCAGCACGCGCGCGATGGCGTCGTGACCATGGGCCTGCTTGGGGGAAGGACGGCGCGCCATGGCCGCTTGTGCCAAGACTTTGCGCGGCGCGCAATCGGCCCGTGCGCGATTTACCAGTGGCAACCGCGCGAAAAAGCCCTAAAAATAGGCCTTTCCGGCATATCCGGAGGGGACAGTGGCGGTCGCGAAAAGCACGAAAAAGAAGAAGGCCACGGGCGGCAACTTCAAGACCATGATCCTGGACGGGACTGCGTTGAAGATCGTGCAGAAGGTGCGCACCCTGTTCCTGGCACAGGGCTATCACCCCGTCTCGATGACCGCCATCGCCACGGCCTGCGGATTGACGCGCCGTGCGCTGTATCACCATTTCCACGACAAGCCCGAACTGCTGCGCGCGATGCTGGTGCTGTCCAACCGCGAAGCCCAGAAGGACGCCGACTGGGCCGCCCGCAAGGAGATGGCGCGCGGCGGCGATGCATTGGACGTGATCGCGGTGTGGCTGGACAGCCGCTTCGGCGCCACGCGGCGCATGGTGGAAAAGGCGCCGGGCGGCGAAGACCTGAACAAGGCGTCCTTCAGCATCGCCCATGACATCCTGATCGAGGCCTCGGTCGAGACCAATGCGGCGCTGGTCGCGCTGCTGGACGCGTTGTGCGCACACCGCCGCATGAGCCTGAAGCCGGGACACACCACCACGGAACTGGCGCAGATCATCAGCGATGGGGCGCGCGGCGTGAATCAGCGGCGGCCGCAGGTCGCGCCGGGCCAGATCGCCCTGCGCTATCGCCGCATCACCGAAGCCATTCTCTATGGCTGGGTGGCGCCGTAAGCGTCAGAAGCTGGTGCCGATGCGCAGGCGCACGCCATTCTCGCTGGCGCCGTTGCCGGCGCGGCCGGTGTAGTCGAGGCCCAGGGTCCAGCCGCCCATATCCGCGCCGATGCCGGCTTCCAGCGCCGCGGCGTCACGCGCCAGCGGCGCACCGGTGATATTGAACGCCGCACCGCCGCCAAACGACAGGCTCTGGGTGGCGGCGATGTCGCCGCCGGCATGTTCCCACGCCAGGCTGGCATGGGGCGTCAGCAGCGTGTCGCCCATCTGGTAGCTGGTGCTCAGGCGCGCGCCGACATCGCTGAACAGCACACTGTGATCGCGCGCGGCCCCATTCAGCGCGGCATTGCCGCCGGTTTCGCTGAAGCTGTCGGTCGACAGCCACACCGCCGTCAGGCGCGCAAAGGGCTCGGCCAGCAGGTTGCTGCCCAGCTCCGCGCGATAACGCGCCTCGCCCGATGCGGTGGTGGTGCCGGCATTGTAGTCGGCGGTCTCGGTCTGGCCGGTGGCGGTGCGGCTGGTGCCGATGGTGTTCCAGCCATGCGTCACCGCCACGTCGAAGGCATAGGCGCCCATCTCGTAGCCGCCATAGCCGCCGATATAGAGGCTGTTGACGCGGCCGCGGCTGACCCGCGCGGCGATATCGAGCGTGTTGCGCGTCACGCCCGCCGCCGCGCCAAGGCGCAGGCCGTCCGCCACCTGGGTGTTGGCGCCCAGCGCGAAGCCGGACAGATGGGTGCTTGCCGCCGCCGCGCGGGCGCTGCCATCGAAGCTGCCGCTGCGATAGTCGCCATTGCCCCAGACATGAAGCCCATCGCCCGCCGCACCGCGCGCGCGGATGGCGTCATCCAGCACGCGGCCATCGTTCAGCAGCGCCCCGGCGAGCGTGGCATGGACTTCGCCCGACAGGCTGTCGAACACCGCCGGCAACTGGGCATCGGCCAACGGCGCCACGGCGGCGAACAGCGCGGTGTTGGGACGGGCCGAGATCGCGCCACCGACGGCAGCCTGGTTTGCGGTGTTGGCGAGCGTCGCCAGGCTGATGTCGTTGCGCACCAAGGTCAGGTTCACCGCGTTGGGGCCATAGCTCAGGATCGGGGTCAGCGAGGCGGCACTGCTGCTGGCGCTGGCGAAGGTGCCGCTGACGCCGCCCTGGCCGGTGACGATGGTGTAGCTGGTGACGCGCGCATAGGACGCGACCGGATCGGTCGGCTGCACCAGCACCGTGGTGTTGCCGGCGATGGTGACCGTGCCGCCCACCTTGAGCAGATCGGCGCTGCCGTTGGCGGCGACTTCCTGCTGCAGGCTGGCGCCTGACGCAAAGCCGTAATTGCCCAGGACCGTCAGCGTGCCGATGGAGCCGCCCGGCGCGGTGCCGCCGCTGTTGACCACCGATCCGGTGATGGTGCCGTGGCCGCCCAGCGTGCCGCCCGCGCCCACCGTGACCGAGCCGCCATAGACGGCATTGGGATGATTGGCGTCGCCGATCTCGAACAGGCCGCCACTGACGGTGGTGGGGCCGCTATAGCCGCCATTGTCGCCGTCCAGGATCAGGGTGCCGCTGCCCGTCTTGGTGATCGGGCCCGTGCCGGTGATGGTGCCGGAGAAGGTCGTATCGGTCGGCTGGTCGATGGTCAGCGTGCCGCCGCTGGTGTTGATCGTGCCGCCGGTGCCCGACAGGCCGCCCACGGTCTGGGGGCCATTGACGTTGGCGGTGCCGCTGTCGAGCGAGAAAGCCTGGCCGGCGACGAAGGTGTTGGCCAGCTTCAGATAGACGTCATGGGCGTCATAGACCAGCGTGGTCGCCAGATTGCCCATGGCGGTGCCGCCCAGGTTCAGGCTGTCGAAGGTGCCGCTGAGGGTGCCGGTGGACGAGATCAGGGTGTACTGGCTGACATCGAAGCCCGCGCCCAGATAGTTCACGTTCAGCGCGCCGGCGATGCTGGCGGCGCCGCTCACCGTGATGCGGTCGGCGGCTGCGGCAGTGACATCCACAGCGGTGCTGCTGCCGCTGGCAAGCGTCAGGTCGCCCGACACAGCAAGAGTGCCCACGCCGCCCGTGCCCGGCGACAAGGTGCCGCCCGACTGCACCGAAAGCGACGACACCGTGCCCGTGCCGGACAAGACGCCGCCGGAGACGACCGTGGTGGTCGCGCTGCCGATCGTGCCGCCGACGTTCAGGCTGCCGGCGACCTTCACCGTGCCGCTCCCGTTGATCGCATTGGTCAGGCTGTTGGTGCCGGTCAAGGTCAGGCTGCCGCCGCCGAGCGCCACACTGCCGGCGCCGGAGAGCGTGGACAGCGACTGGGCATGGCCGTTCAGGTCGAAGATCGCGCCGCTGCCGATGGTGACGCCGCCGGCCAGCGCATTGTCGGCGCCCAGCTGCAAGGTGCCGGTGCTGACGGTGGTGCCGCCGGTATAGGTGTTCGCGCCACTCAGGATAAGCGTGCCGCTGCCCGCCTGGGTCAGGCTGCCGCTGCCGCTGATGACGTTCGACAAGCTGACGCTGCCGCTGCGGTTCACCACCAGGCTGCCGTTGTCGGTGATCGCGCCGGCGATGCTGCCGCCAGTGCCGATCTGCAGGGTTGCGCCACCGGCGATGGTCGCGCCGCCGGTGTTGGCCGCGCTGCCGGTCAGCACCACGGTGCCGCTGTTGATCGCCACCACACCGGAGCCGGTGATGGTGCCCGCATAGGTCAGGCTGTCGTTGCGGGCGAAGGCGAATGTGCCGTTGTCGGTGACATTGCCGGTGAAGCTGCTGCCGTCGCCCAGCGCGAAGGTCGCGCCGCTGGCAATGGTGGTGCCGCCGTTCTGCGCGGCGCTGCCGGTCAGCAGCAAGGTGCCGCTGGCGACCGTCAGGCTGCCGCTGCCGCTGATCGCACCGGCATAAGTGACGCTGTCGCTGCGGGCGAAAACCAGTGCGGCATTGTCGGTGATGTCGCCGCTGACGGTGCCGCTGGTGCCGCCATTGCCGATCTGCAGGGTGCCGGCGCCGATCACGACGGCGGTGGAATCCGTGCCGGTCAGTGCCAGGGTGCCGCTGCCGGTCTTGGTCAACGTGCCCGCGCCGGAGATATTGCCGCCATAGACGACGGTGTTGGTGCCCACGTCGAAGGTGCTGGCGCCCGCTTCCAGGGTGGCGTTGTTCGCGACGGTGCCGTTCAGCGCCAACTTCAGGGTCGAACCGGATTGCAGATCCAGCACGCTGGTGCCGAAGGCGGTGGCACTGCCGACCGTCAGGGTGACGCCGGTATCCAGGATGGTGGTACCGCCATAATGGCCGGTGCCCGACAAGACCTGGTTGGTGCCGGTGATGTCGACGATGCCGGTGGTGCCGTAGATGTCGCCGCTGAACGTGGCGTTGCCATCGGTGATCACCAGCGTCTTGTCGGCCAGGTACACCACGCCGCTGCCGCTGAGCGATGCGATGGAGGTGCTGCTCGCCGCGACGCTAGTGATGTCGAAGGTGCCGTTGTCGGTCACCGCCAGGCCGGCCAGGCTGGCCGTGCCGCCCAGCGCCAGATAGGCGCCGCTGCCGATGGTGACGGGGCCGGTCAGGTTCGCCGTGCCCAACAGAGTCTGGGTCGCGCTGCCGCCAAGGGTGAGCGAAGCGGCGTTCAAGGTGCCGTACAAGGTGGTGGTGCCCGAACCGTCGATGGTCAGCGCCTTGCCGGTGGCGTCGACCGTGCCGTTGCCCGCCAGGCTGCCGACCGACGCACCGCCGGCGGCGATGCCGGTCAGGTCCAAGGTGCCGTTTGCGACCACCGCCGCGCCGGCGATGGTGGCGTTGGACCCCAGCGTGACGGAAGAGCCATTGCTGACCACAAGCTGGCCGGTGAAAGCGGACGCACCGGTCAGCACCACGTCGCCGCCAGAGACGGTCAGCCCGGCGCCGCCGATGAAGGTCACATCCAGGGTCTGGCTGGTCGCGATGTTCAGGGTGCCGCCGCCAGCGCTGTCGGCGACGGTGCCGGTGCCGGTCAGCTGCGCCGGGGATACGATGTGGCCGTTCAGGTCCAGCGTGGCGCCGGTGTCGACCGCGATGGTGTTGACCGTCGACAGAGCCGTGTCGGAGCCGGCAGCCAAGGTGCCGGCCGACACGATGACAGTGCCGGTGAAGCCGCCATTGTTGCCGCCCAAGGTCAGGGTGCCGGTGCCCTGCTTGGTCAGGTCGCCGGAACCGGAGATGGCGCCGGAGAAGACGGTGTCGCTGGCGTCGCCCGCGATTAGGCCGGTGCCCGTGGCGATGTTCATCGCGGTGCTGCCCGACAAGGCGCCGATGGTGAGCTGCAGGCCGTTGGTCAGTTGCAAATTGCCGCTGGTCTGCGTCCAACTGGCGACCGACAGCGAACCGCCATCGATGCCATCCAGAGTAACGGCTGCCGCGCCGTTACCGGACACCGTGCCCAGCGTCTGGGCCGTGGTCGCATAGTCGTGGAAGGTGCCGCCGTTCAGCACCAGATCGCTGCCAGCGGCTAGCGCGCCACCGCTGTGCAGGGTGATGCCGCCGCCGTTCAGGGTCGTGCCGCCCGTATAGCCGAGCTGCTGGGTGAATTCCTGGATGCCGTTGCTGTCGCCGATAACGATCAGTCCGCCGCTGCCGGTGATGCCGCCGGTATATTCCCAGTCATTGGTGACATTGAAGGTCAGCGTCTTGCCGCCCAGCACCACCTGGCCATTGCCGTACATGCCGCCAAGCGTGGCGCCGGTGGTCGTGCCGCTGATATCCAGCGTGCCGTCCAACCCCACACTGCCGTCCGCGATCGAGCCAGCCCCCGCCAGCGCAAGGACTGCGCCGGAGCTGACAATCGTCGTGCCGGTATAGGTGTTGGCGCCGCTGAGGGTCTCGGTGCCGCCCGCGATGGTAAGCCCGCCCGTGCCGTCGATCACGCCGGCGAAGGTGCCGCCGGCATTGTTCAGGGTCAGGTTATGCGTACCCAGACTCACCGTGCTGGCGCTGTCGCCCGACAGCGAGGCCAGTGCGCGATTTCCGCTTGCGTTGGCGATGCTCAGCGAACCGCTGCCTTCCAGCGTGACCGTGGCGTCGGGGGTCAGACCAGCGCCGAGAATTTCCAGGCCCGCGCCATCCCGTATGTCGAAAGTGCCGGCGAAGCCGGTGATATCGCTGTCGATCGACAACACGCCACCAGCCTGTTTCAAGGTGCCCGAACCCTGCACCGCGCTGTGGATGTCGGCGGACCGCAGCATCGTCAGCACACCGGAGGTGCCGGTGGCGATGGTGCCATAGGTCTGAACCGTGCCGACCGATGCCCCGGTAGCGCCGCTGACGTCCAGCGTGCCGCCGTTGAAAAGATAGACCGTGCCCACCATGCTGCCGGTCAGCGCCAGCGTTGCCGTCGGCTTGACGTCGATAACGCCGGCGAAGCCGCTGCTGGCCCCGGTCAGGGTTTCGGTGCCGCTGTCGATGAGCAGGAAGCCGCTGCCGCTGATCGTACCGGCATAGGTGGACGCGGCGTTGTGGATTTCGAAAAATCCGGTGCTCCACGAGATCGCGGCGCCGAATTCGCCCGCCAGATCCTTCATGTCGAAGTCGGTCGTGCCCGACAGATTCAGGAAGCCGCCCTGCTTCACGACGAACTGCGAATTGGCGGAGCCGCTGCCGGTTTCCTTCAGGGTGGCGCCGTTGTCGATTTCCGTCACGCCCTGATAGTCGCCGGCCCCGTTCAGGGTCAGCGTGCCGCCCGCGACGGTCAACCCGCCGGTGCCGGTAATGAAACCGGAATGGCTGCCGCTGGCATTGGTCAGGGTCAGGGTGTTGTCCAGGGTCAGGTCGCCGCCGCCGGTGATGGTTTTCAGCGACAGGGCGCCACCGATTTCGCTGGTCGATCCGGTGACGGTCTCCAGCGTGGCCTGGGCGTAGCTCGCCTGAAGAAGCAGGTTGCCGCTGGCGATCTGGTTGCTGAGGGTGCCGCCAAAGCTGCCGTCGGCACTCAAGGTCAGGGCATTGCCCGTCCCGGTGAAGGTCAGGACATGGTCGCCGCTGATGCCGCCGCTGAGGGTCACGGTGGCCTGCGCATCGATGGTGCTGTCGGCGGTGACGGCAATGGCATTGGCGATGTCAGCGCCCACGCCCAGGGTGCCGCCGCTCAGGGTCACCAGCCCGGTGCCGAGCGCGGCGCTGTCGCCGATGCCCAGGGTGCCGCCCGCGATAACGGTGCCGCCGCCATAGCTGCTGGCGTGATCCAGAACGATGGTGCCAGCGTCGCCCGGCGCACCAATCGTCAGGCTGCTGGTTGCGCTGAGCCCGGCAATGGACCCGAACGCATAGGTGCCGCTGGTCGCACGCAAGGTGCCGCCGCTCCCGTCCAGATACAGGGCATTGTCGAGATGGCCGGAGGTATCGGTGCGCAGCGTGGCGCCATCCAGCGTGACCGGCCCGGTGCCAAGCGGCCCCGAACCCGTTCCTCCGGACCCGGTCAGGATCAGCGTCACGCCGGTGTTGGCGACGACACCGCTGGCGAAGCTGTTGGAGGCGTCGGTTATCGCGATCGAACCGCCGCCCAGGCTGTCGATGAGGCGCAGGCCACCGGTGCCGCTCATATGGCCGCTCAGCGTGAAGGCGTGGCCGTTGGCATCCAGGCTGCCCACCGTCGGAAGCGCGACGTCATTGGCAAGCGTGACGTCGCCCCCGGCCTGCAGGGCCCCGCCATTGGTGAACGACACCGTGCCCGTGCCCAATGCGCCCGAGGTGATGCTGCCCGCGGTCCCCACCGTGTCCACGCCGACCTGCACCAGGGTGTCGGTGAACAGGCGGGTGCCGCCGGTATAGGTGTTGGCGCCGGCCAGCGCCAAGGTGCCGCCGGCATTTGTGTAGAGATCTAGGCTGCCGTTGCCTGAGAGATCCGAGATCACGCCGTCAAGGACAACTAGGCCCGGAGAGGACACCAGAAGGGTGCCGGTGTTGCTCACCGCGAAGGGATTGGTGTAGGTGCCGGCCGCGGCGAACTCCACCGTCGCATTGTCCAGGCCGAAGTGACTGCCGCCGGCGGCAAATGCGTTGCCCAGCGTGACATGCGTGCCCGTCACCAGCAGGCCGCCCGAGAACCCGCGATTGTCGCCCGAAAGTACAACGGCGCCCGAGCCGTCAAAGCCCAGGATGCCCACGCTTGCACCGCCATCGGCGATGTCGCCCGACAGGGTCAGCGCATGGGTGGTATGGATGGTGCCGCCGCCGGCATTCACCTGGATGTCGCTGCCGATGGTTGCGTCATAATCGAGCTGCAGCGTGCCGCCGTCGAAGGTATGGGTTCCGGCGAACTGCTGGGCCTGGCCGGCCAGTTCCAGCACGCCGCCCGCCAGCACCAGGTTCGCGGAAGTGGTGTTGGCACCGGCGAGCAGCAGCGTGCCAACTCCCGTCTTGGTAACGGTGTAGGGCGTGGCCGGGCTGTCGTCGTTGAGGTCGCCATTCTGGGTGGCGGCGTTGTGCGGTGAGAGCGCATTCAGGGTAACGTCACCAGTCAGCTGCAGCCGATTGTCGATGGTTATGCCATCCTGGTACGACAAAGTCGTGCCGCCCCACAGCGCGACCGGCTTGGAGGCATCGCTCAGCGCTCCGTTGAGATACACCTCAAGCGTGCCACCCTTGACCGTCACGCCGCCGGTGAACGTGTTCACACCTGCCAGCACGATGGTGCCGGTATCGCCCGGCGCATTGATGGTCAGGCCGCCCGCGCCCGCGACATTGTCGGTAACGCCGCCCGAAAAGGAATAATAGCCACTGCGAGACCGCAAAGTGCCGCCGTTCGCACCCAGCGCGATCGGCGTTTCGACAGGGCCTCCATTGCCGTAGTAATCCAGGGTGCCGCCGTCCAGCAGAACCCTGCCGCTGCCAAATGGACTGAACTGCGACGTCTGGGTGCCGTCTCTCACCGAAATGGTGGCGCCGTTTCCGACAATCGTACCGCCCGTGTAGGAATTGTTCCTGTACGCCAAAGTCAGTGTGCCGCCGGCGACGTTCAGTGTGCCGCCGCCCGACACCGTGCCGGTGATGCTGCCCGATGCGTTGTTCACTGTCAGCGTCTTGCCGGCATCGATGGACACCGTGCCGGCACCGGCGATCGACTTGACCGACAGGTTGTCGGTGATCTGGGTAGTCGCGCCGCTTTCCGTCTGGATGGCGGCGTCGGCCAGGCTGGTCTGGAGCTGCAGGGTGGCGCTGGCGGTGTTGTCCAGCAGGCCGGCAAAGCTGGACGCGCCGGCGAACACGATGGTGTTGGAGCCCGCGATGGTCAGGGTGTGATCGCCGCTGAGATCGCCCAACAGGCTGTGGGTCGCGTTGGAGTTCTGGATGGTGGAATCGGCGGCGACCAGGATCGGATCGTCGACGTCGCCGAGCAGGTCCAGCGTGCCGCCCGCCAGGACCAGGCTTCCGGTGCCCAGCGTGTTCTGGGCCATCAGGTTCAGGTAGCCGCCGGCAACGGTAACGGTGCCGCTGAAGGTGGCGCTGTTGTCGCCGCCCAGCCGCAGGTTGCCGCTGTTGAGCGTGATGTCGCCGGTGCCGGTGACGGTACCGCCAAAGATGGAGATGCCGCTCAAGTTGATGGTCAGGGTCTTGTCGCCAAGATTGACGGAGCCGTTGCCATCCAGCCCGCCGACGGCGCCGCCGGTGGTCACGCCGGTGATGTCCAGCGTGCCGGTGGTGCCGGTATCGACCTTGCCTGCGACGCTGCCGGCACCGGCAAGCTTCAGGATCGCGCCGTCGATGGCGGTGGTGCCGGTATAGGTATTGCTGTTGCTTAAGGTGGTGCCGAAACCGAATGCAGAATAGGGTGCGAGCGTCACGCCACCGGTGCCGCTGATCACGCCGGCGATGTTGCTCGGGACATTCAAGGTCAGAGTCTTGCTGCCCAGCAGAATGCGGTCATCCGCCGATGAACTGGTGATGTACCTGACCGAGGTACCGCCACCGGTGAGACCGGAAATGTCGAAGGTGCTGGCGTTGGACATCTCCAGAGCGGCGTCGGCGTCCAGGCTGCCCGCGCCGCTCAGCGCCAGGGTGCCCCTGTTCAGGTCAAACCCGCCGCTCATGGTGCTGGCGCTGGTCAAGGTCAGTGAAGCGCCGGACCAGATCTCAACATTTTGCTGTATTCCGCTCAGCGTTCCATCGAATGTGCCACTGCCGACAAGATCGATATTTCCCCACAGGTTCACTGTTCCCGTGCCGGCCAGGCTGCCGAAGGTGCCACTAATCCAGGTCTCGGTGCCGCTGTCGGCGTGAAGCGTGCCGGTGGTTCTCAGGGAGAGATAGACCAGGTCACTCGATGCATTTTCCACGTCACCCGTGAAAGAACTGGAAGCAACGTACAGGGCGGTACGCTTGTCGCCCGTGAACTTCAGGGTGCCGGTGCCTGCAATATTCCCGCCCGAAATCTCGTGAAGCGCATCGGTGTTGTTGATCACCGAAGTACCGACGACGGTAAGGTCGTTATTCAGATCGGCGCCAAGGTTCAGCGTGCTGTCACTGAGAATCAGTCCGCCCGCACCCAATGCGCCGGCGCTGGCCGCGGTCAGGGTGCCGGAATAATAGACCCCGGTCGTTCCGGCATAGGTGGCGCCGCTGTCGCCGCTGAGCGTCCAGCTGCCGCCGACCATCGTTATGCTGCTGGCGCTGGTGCCGCTGATCGCGCCGGCGAAGGTGCCGCTGCCATACTCAAGAAGAAGGTTCCTGCTACCCAGCGTCAGCGAACCGGAGCCGATCACGCCGCCGGTGGAGGCAGTGCCCGTCGCTCCGCTGATGTCCAGCGTGCCGGAAGTTGAGGTATCCACCCGGCTGAATATGCCGGTGGTCGATCCCGCGAATTGCAGGGTCGCGCCGTCGGCGACCGTGGTAGCACCTTGATAGGTGCTGACGCCGCTGAAGGTCTGGACGCCGCCCGCGATGGTTACGCCGCCGAGGCCAGAGATATTGCCGGCAAAATCCGTGGAGCTTGCGGTGATGGTCAGCGTCTTGTTGCCCAGCAAGACCAGGCTGTTGGACTGGCCTGCCAGCGTCGTGATGCTGGTGCCGCTGCTGGTGCCGGAAATATCGAAAATGCCGTTGTTGGCCAGCTGCACCGCCGCGGCGTCGGCCGCCGATCCGCTGCCCGTCAGTGCCAGGGTGGCGCCAGCGTTCACGCCGACCGTGCCGGTCAGGCTGTTGGCGCCGCTCAGCGTCTGGGTGCCGCCGGATACCGTCAGGCCACCGGTCCCGCTGATGTCGCCGCCAAAGGTATCGTTGCCGTTGGTGATGACCAGCGTGTTGCCGCCAAGCTGAACCGAGCCGGAGCCCGTCAGGCTGGCAATGCTGCTTGTCGGCGCCGTCACGCCGCTGATGACCAACGCGCCCGTATTGGACGTATCCACCTTGCCGGCGACACTGCCCTCACCCTGCAGGCCCAGGACGGCACCGTCGCTGATGGTTGTCGCGCCGGTATAGGTGTTGGCGCCGTACAGGTAACTGGTACCCGCGCCGAACGTCATGCCGCCAGTGCCGCTGATCACGCCCTGGATGCCGTAGCCCCAGCCAGTCACGGACAGCGTCTTGCTGCCCAGCACGATGCGGTCGTCGGACGAAAGACTTTGCAGGCCGCGAACCGACGTTCCGCTGGCGGTTATGCCGGAAATGTCGAAGGTGGAGCCGCCGTTCAGCTGGACGAGATTCACATTCTGGAGAGAGCCAGCCCCCGTCAGCGCCAGCGTTCCGTTGTACAGGAATGCGCTGCTGGCGAATGAGACAGCATGGGTCAGGGTCAGGGAGGCGTCACTGACGTACAGCCACATGTTGCCGGTGATGTCGCCGTCAAAGGTGGAGTTTCCGGCCTCCAGGCGCAGGTCATAGCCGGTCAGATTCAGGGTGCCGCTGCCGGTCAGGCCGCCCAGATGGACCCCATTCGGATAGTTCACCGTCGTCGTGGTGCCGGCATCCAGCTGCAATGTGGCACCGGAGAAAAAGCCGGAAAGCCCAAGCGTGGCGCTCGATGCATTCTCAAGAATGCCCGTGAAGTTGGTGCCGTCGCTGGCGATGTTGACCGCAGCATTACCCGTAATCTTCAGAGTGTGGCTGCCGGAGATCGCCCCCGTCAGGGCATGGTCCGCGTCGGTATTGTCGATCACCGAGTCGGCGCTGACGGTGATGGCGTTGGCAAGATCGGCGCGCAGATCCAGCGTGCCGCCGGCCAGCGCCAGGCCGCCCGGCGCCGTCACATGGTTTGTCGTAAGGCCGCCGCTGCCCAGCGCGCCGGCATTCATCACGATCAGCGTGGCACCGCCCGCGACGGTCGTGGTGCCGCTGTAGGTGGCGGAGCTGTCGCCCGACAGGATCTGCGTGCCGCCCGTCAGGGTGACATTGCCGGTGCCGGAGAAATTGCCGGAGAACCAGGAGTATGTGTTGGAGATATCGCTGATGGCGTTGGTCAGGGTCAGCGTCTTGCTGCCCAGGATGACCGTACCGCCATCCTGAAGACCACCCACCGAACCACCGGTGGTCACACCGCTGATATCCAGCGTGCCGGCGGGGTTGGAAGGGCCGAACGCCTGAGCGACAGCGACCACGCCCCCAAGGCTGCCCGCGCCCGCCAAGGTCAGGGTCACGCCGTTGTTGACAATGACAGCGCCGGCATAGGTGCTGGCGCCGCTCAGCGTCTCGTTGTTGTAGAGATACAGGTACGCATCGCTCGCACCGCTGATCGCGCCGGAAAATTCGTGAAAGCCGCCGTCGGTCACGAGAGACAGCATGCTGCCGGCGCCCAGAACCAGTTGTCCTGCGCCTTCCAGGTTGTACACGTTTGCCTGGGCACCATCGGCAGCCTTGAGCGTACCGCCGGCGTCGACGATGGTCCGGCTGTTGTTGAGCGCGCCGGTGCCCACAACCAAAGTCGCGCCGCTCTGGATCTCGGTCGGGCCGGAATAATAAAATCCGTAGCCGTCAAATTCCTGGGTGCCACCGGCGATGATGACGCCGCCGTCGGTCGAACTGGCCGATGAAAGCCCCCCGCTGAATATGGCGCCAGGGCCGGCATTGCTGATGGTCAGCGTCTGGGTGCCGCCGAACTGGAAAGAGCCGGTGCCGGCGAGACCACCAATCTGCGGAGACGAGGTCATGGCGCTGGTGTCGAGGATGCCGGCGGTCAGGTTCACCAGGCCCGTCACCGTGGTATCGCCGTGCAGGTACACGCGCGGGTTAAAACTGGTCAGACTCAGCGCTCCGACCGAGAGTGTGCTGTAGACGACGTCGTCGGAGTCGCCGGTGAATGCGAGATTATGGTTTCCGGTAATGGAGCCGAAATATTGCGCCTGGGTGTAAATATTGCCGGTATGGCCATAGAGCGTGCTGTCGCCGGTGAGAACGATATCCTTGTCCAGCGCCCCCGAAATCAGCTCGCCGCCATCCAGGATCAGGCTGCGATTGGTGCCGAAGCCCTGCGACGCCAGCAGGGTCACGGTGGCACCCGCGCCGATGGTTGTGGCGCCGGTGTAATCGTTGACGCGGCCGGCGGGGATGGTGATCGCGCTGTTGTCCGCGAACGTCAGCCCGCCGCTGCCGGTGATCAGGCCCGACAGGATGCCGCTGCCGGTGACGGCGTTGGTGCCGCCGGTGCCCAGGGTGATCGCATGGGTGTAATCGACCCCGCTCAGCGACAGCGTTGCACCGCTGCTGCTGTCGCCCAGATTGACCTGCGAGCCGCTCAACTGGCTGGCATTGCTGATCGTGACCGTCACGCCGCCATTCAGCGTGGTGACGCCGTTCCAGCTGCTGGACGGCAGCGAGGTCAGGTCGAACGCGCCCGGGCCGGTGAAATTCAGGTTGCCGGTTTCGGTGATGACGCCAGTCAGGGTCGTCGTCGCGCCCGTGTCCGTCTGCAGGGTCGTGGTGTCGCCGCTGAGGACGGTGATGTTGCTGGAATAGGTGCCGGTCGTGGGGAATGCGATGGTGGTGTCGGCGGCCCGCGCGACGCTGGGCGCGGCCAGCACCATGGCCAGCGCGCTGGTCGAAGTCAGCAGCAGGCGCGACAGCTTGTTCACGGCCGCACCTGCGTGCACGCCGCGCCGTCGATCCCAGCGAAGAAAACCCCCGAAACCAAAATACCCTCGCCGGCCCTTCCCAACGGGCCGTTTACCCAGCTAACGGGTTGGATTTGCAGGCAAGGCGGGGGGCTGCGACATGCCCACTTTTGGAACGGGGCTAGTTAACCGCGTCCGCGCCAGACAGGCTGGTGACACCGGCTTCGCGCAGCGCCCGGTGGGCGGCGCGCAAGGTCGCCGCATAGGTCATGCATTGGAATTCGCGCAATGCCGCGCGCAGCACCGGGGTGACAAAGCGTTCGTTGTTGCGCACGTCCAGAAAGCCGAACCCCTCCATCAGCTTGAGGATGCGGAAGACATGGCTGCGCGACGTGCCATAGGTGCGGGCCAGCATGGCGCCGGCGGGTGCCGCGGCGCCCGGCGCATCCCAGTCGGCGGCGGCGATGGCATAGGTCATGGCGAAGCCATAGGCGCGATCACCAACGACGTGCAAATTGACCAGGCTCGGATAGACGTTGCTGGCCGCCTCCAGCAGGTCATCGCCCAGCCTGCTCCAGATCGGGCGAAACAGCGCATCGCCCTCGAAGCGCGCCAGATAACGTTGCAATGCGGGCTCTATGTGCACGGCGGCGCGCAGTTCGTGGCGCATGCGCTCCTGCATGGCGTCGCGCATCGCGGGCGTGGGCAAGAAACACGGCTTGCCATTGCGGCGGCCGGCCTGGATGAAATCCTTGCGGCGCAACTGCCAAAGAAGCGCAGTGGCGCGGCCGGCGCTGACCGCGCCGCTCTTGCCCATCAGTTCGCGCAGGCGGCGATGGGTGATGCCGCCGGTGGCATCGAGGTACAGCGCCACGATGCAGAGCAGCAGCGAGCCCATGTCGCTTATGGCGGATTGCATGTCGGGATGGGCCTGGCAGTAATCCAGCGCGGCCTGATACGAGGCGCGCTGGGCCTTGTGGAAGTTGGGATGGTTCAGGATCGCCGCCCGGATCTCGCCATGCGGCGCGCCGCGATCGGGAAAATCCCATCGCTCAAGCCCGGTAATCGGCATGCCGGTACGCGCGGGCGCACGGCTCGACCACAAGGCGGAAGCGGAATCAGAGGCTTGCAACGAAATCACCCAGCAACATGCGCATCACCCCTCAGGCAGCGCTGCCTTCCCAAGTGATGCATGGAGTCGTAATCAGCCGGGCACGCCGAGGCAAAGTGGGCAAATCAGCGAGCCAATCGACTGATTTTGCTGGTAAAACCGATATGTTTTCGCTGGCAATCGCTGCGGAAATCGGCGCGCGTCCTTAACGTCCGGCCACTTATTATAAGTGCGGCGGCGCCAGTGCGGCGCGCGCCAGGGTGTCGTCACGCGGACGCGCCTTGGCGACACCTGGTCAAGGGATCAGATCTGCTTCAGCAGCCAGCGGATCGACCGCTTCTGGATTTCGACATATTGCGGATTCCACATGGCATGCACGGTGTGGCCCACCGCGGTGAAGACCACCCGGCCCTTGCCATAGTCATAGGCCCAGCCGGCCGGCGATTTGGTGCCCAGCTTCTTGCCGCCGGTCTCATAGGTCAGGCCGTCGCGATTTTCCGACTCCAGGATCACATATCTGGGGTCCTTGTCGTAGGCGACATAGTGCTGTTCGTCATTGACCACGAAGGTCTGCATGCCGGCGGTGATCGGGTGCGCATTGGCGGTGGCATGCACCTCGAACGGGCGCAGCGGCGGATGGCCGACATAGGCGCCCCCCATCACGTCGCGGTAATTCCTGCACCCAAGGGAAATGTGGCTGGAATTGTGCATCGGATAGAAACCGCCGCCGGCATTGACCCAGTCCTTGATCGCGGCACCCTGCGCCTCGGTCATCCAGGTCACGGATCTAGCGGCGGGCCAGTCGTCGTTGTTTTCCAGCAGGGTCTGGTAGGCGACATAGGCATCCGGGCCGGCATAGCCGTCCGGCCACAGCATGCCGTCGCGCAGGATCACGAACAGCTGATAGGGCTTGAGCAGATCGGCGGTGATGCTGGCGGTATCGATGGTATAGTCGACGGGGATGTTCAGCGCGCCGAACACCTTGTTCAGGCTGACCCGGATATAATCGGCATTGTGATAGCGGTCACCGATCAGCGCCAGCGCGCGCGGACCAGGCTTGGCCGCACCGCCCAGCATCACGCCGGCGGAACTGAGCCCTATGGCTTCCAGAAGCTTGCGACGGGAAACAGTCCAGAAATTCATGCATCCCTCCCTGAAAATTCTGCAGACGCGTTTGCTTCAGTTCACCTTGTCGGGCAGCGCGAAGACGTACAGCGCCTGGCCGTGATCGGGCTTGTGCACCTCGCCCAGCATCGATGACGGCTTGGAGAAGGGGCTGCCGCCGCCAAGGCCGGTGGTGATGGCGATATACTGCTTGCCGTCGACCATGAACGAGACCGGATTGCCCTGCACCGTGGTGGGCAGGCGCACCGTCCACAAGGTCTTGCCGGTGGTGGTCTGTACCGCGCGGAAGACCCGGTCGAAGTCGCCGATGAACGAGACATTGCCGTCGGTTGACAGCACACCCGTCAGGAAGGGCGAACGCTGCTGGAACGACCAGACCGGCTTCATGTCGGCGGTGCGATAGGCGGCCAGGCGGCCCATGTTGCCGTCGGTGCCGGGCATGAAGAAAACACGCTCTTCACCTTCGGTGTTCACCACGCCGGTGTGCTGGGCGACGTCATGGCCCAGCATCAGGTTGCAGCTCTGGTCCAGCGGAATCAGGATCAGGTCGTTCTTCTGGTCGTAGGACGTCGGCGGCCAGTCGTGACCGCCGGCCGCACTGGGACAGGCCGATATCCAGATATTGGTCTTCTGCTTCAGCACGTCCGGGCGGAAGAACAGGCGGCCGGTCTTCTTGTCGATGCCGTCATAGACGTTCTGGAACACGGTCTGCTTCGCATCCAGGAACTTGCCGGTGTTGCGGTCCAGCTTCCACAGGATGCCGGCCTTGCCGATGGTCATCAGCGTCTTCTGCGCGCCATGGTCGATCAGCACGCGCTCGAACACTTCGTCCAGGTCGAAGGTCTCGCCCGGGGCGTGACTGAAATACCATTTCAGCTTTCCGGTATCGGCATCCAGCGCCAGTGTTGAATTGGCGTACAGGGTTGACGCCGTGCCGCTGCGACGCGACGCCATCATCCACGGCTTGGACTGTGCGGTTCCCCAGAAGGTCGTGTTGGTTTCCGGGTCATAGGTACCGGCGATCCAGGTCTCGCCGCCCGCGCGCATGTCGTTGGGCACATCGCCCCAGGTGTCGCCGCCGGGCTCGCCCTTGTCGGCGATGGTGTTGAACTTCCAGGCGCGCGCGCCGGTCTTCGCATCATAGGCACTGATGTAGCAGTGCGGCATCTGCCCGCGACACAGCGTGAGACCGACGATCACCTTGCCGTGGGCGACGATCACGCCACCGGTTTCGTTGAACCCCTTGCCGGACGGGGCGATGTCGGTCTGCCACACGATCTTGCCGGTCTTGGCATCCAGCGCATACAGTCGCGCATCGGTGGCATTGATGTAGACCTTGTCCTCGTATACCGCGAGGCTGCGCAGCGCGCTGTAGGCGCGGGTGGCGACGGGACCCAGGCGGTTTTCCCACAGCAGTTCGCCGGTCCTGGCATCCAGCGCCTGCACCGTGTTGGAGGTATTGGCCAGGAACATCACCCCGTCATGGATGGTGGGCCCGGTGGCGTTCTGGCCGCCCTCGTTCATCGCCCAAGACCATTTCAACTGAAGTTCGCCAACGTTCCTGTCATTCACCTGGTCGAGGCCGCTATGGCTCCAGGCCTGGTAGTTGCCGCGATAGATCAGCCAATCCTTCGGATCGGGATGGATCAGCATCTCGTCCGTCACGGGGCGATAGGTCTTGATGTTGCCGACCAGCGTGTGGCCCAGCTTCATCGCGGGTGCGGCTCCCTCGGGAGGGCGGCTGGGGCCGGTGATGCGCGGCGCGGGCTCGGCGATATCGACCGGCACCTGGCCGGTGGCAATTGCCGAGATCAGCATCTTGGACGTGCCGTCGAACGGCTTGCTGCCGGGCATGGCGCCATTCGCCGACAGGATGAAAGCGGTGATGTTCTGATAGGTCGCCGTATCCAGGCTGCCGGGGCGGCCATAGGGCATCGCGGCGCGGATATCGTCATAGAATTCCTTCACCGGGCGCCGCCCCCAGGTGGCCATGAAAGTCGAACCCGCCAGCGGCACCTGGTCGCCCGAACCCGACAGGTTCTGTTGATGGCAACCGCCGCAGTTGGTCGCATAAGCGGTCCGGCCAGCCTTGGCCTGGGCTTCGGTGAAGGGAGCTTCGCTGGTCTGGGCGCCAGCCGAAAAGAACATGGCGGCGCCAATGCCGGCGGCCGCGAGCGTCAATCCCAATACGCGCATCGTCTGTATCCTTCGACGCTTGTTATTTTTCGGTCCAGTTGCCCGGCACGTCGAGCTGCGGCAGGAAGCCATGACCGGCTTGCGGCACATCCGCGCCGGGGAACGGATGGGCGGGCAGCAGGAAACCCCACAGATTGCCGTCGGGCGCGTTGCGGCTGTCGAGCTTCACATAGACATGGCCGGTCTTCAGCGCCTTCAACTGCGCGGACGTCAGCTTGAAGTTGCCTTCGAAGCTGCCGTCCTTCTGGCCCGACACCTGCAGGTCCAGGATCGCGGGACCTTCCACGCCGATGCCGGGGCCGCTGTACAGCCTGGCGGTCGTGGCCGCCGACGGCAGGGCGGTGAAGTCACCCTTTACGGTCAGGTTGCTGCCGTTCAGGGTGGCGGTGACATGGCCGTCGCCCTGCACATTGGCGCGCATGGCACCGTCATAGGCATAGGCCGTCATGCGCGAGGCATACTCGTCGGCCAGGGCCGGCACGACGCACAGCACCAGCAGCGGAAGAAGAAAGCGCTTCATGGTCAGATCAGGTCGATCTTGAAGACGTAACCACCCGACGGGCTGTTCAGCTCGGGGAAACCGGGGCGGGCGAACTTTTCGTCGATCGGCCAACCCGGATGCTCGCCGGCATCCACGCCATAGAGTTCGCCGTTCCACACCGTGACATCGTGCATGTCGCAGGACCCCGGCACGAAATCCACGATCTGCATCACCTTGCCGGTGCGCGCATTGTACTTCACCAGGCCCGGCGTATAGCCATCATAGCCGATCTTGCCCGCCTCCTGGGTGCCGCAGACCTGCCAGATCACGCCGCCTTCGCGCGGATCGAAGGTGATGCCGTGCAACCGGCCGATGGCGCGCGTCACCGGGAAGATGAAATCGGTTTCCCAGGTCTTGGCGTCGATGCGGATGATGGCTTCCATCCGGTTGGCATAAGCCCAGATCTTGCCGTTCTCCCAACCCATGCCGTGGCACGAGCCGCCGTCTTCCTTCGGCCCGAACGGCAGCTGGCGGCGGCTGATCTGTTTGGAGTTCATGTCGGTCTGGAAAATGCCGTTGACCGGCGGGTTGGGCGGGTTCTTCACCGAGGCGCCATTGGCGCCGCTCCAGATAAAGCCATCGCCATACGTCGCGCCGCTGGTATCCTCGCAGTGGGTGGTGACTTCGTGCAGCACCTTGCCGGTCTTGAAGTCCAGCAGCCACGCCTTTTCCGGCTGGCGGTCGTGGCGCTGTTCGTGCACCCAGAAGCCCTTGCCGTCCTGCACCGAAATGCAGTTGGGCCAGCTGGGCGGGGTCAGGAACATCTTGGTGGTCTTGGCCTTGCTGCGCGGGATCGGCTTGGCCGTACCTTCGCCGCGCCGGCCCAGGTCATCGGTGCCCTTGGTCTGGGCCAGCGCGGTTTGCGCCGTCAACGCTACGCCCGCGACCAGGAATTGCCTCTTGTCCATGTTCGTCTCCCCTGCCCGCGTTTGGCGCGGCCTACTTTATTATAGGGGACGATAATACACGCTGGCCGGGCGGGTGCCAAAGCAAAGGCGGGGCGTCAACCGGCCTTTTTCTCTGCCACTAGGGCGACCAGGCGCGCGGCCGGCATCCGCAAGGTCAGGGTGGTGCCCAGGCCCTTGATGCTGTGCGCCGTCAGGGTGCCGCCATGCAGTTCCACCAGCGCGCGCGATATCGGCAGGCCAAGGCCCGTGCCCTGGTGTTTGCGCGCGATGCGCGAATCCACCTGGCCATAGGCCGAGAAGGCGACATCCAGTTCCGCCGCATCCATGCCGATGCCGGTGTCGGCAACCTCTATTGTCATGCCGCTGACATCGCGCGTGGCGCGCACCGTGACCTGCCCGCCATCGAGGGTGAACTTGATGGCGTTGCTGAGCAGGTTCAGCAGCACCTGCTTGAGCAGCCGCTTGTCGGCGACCAGCGCGGGCAATCCGTCGGTCATTTCGACCCGCAGCGTACAATGGCCATGCGCCCTGTCGCGCACCATCAACATCGCTTCCGACACCAGTTCGGGAACGGCGAATGTGGTTTCGCGCAATTCCATGCGCCCGGCATCGATCTTGGACAGATCCAGGATGTCGTTGATCAGGTCCAGCAGGTGAATGCCGCTCTTGTAGACGTCATCGGCATATTCCCGGTAGCGGACATGGCCCAGGGGGCCATACAGCTCGGACCGGATAACCTCGCTGAAGCCCAGGATGGCGTTCATAGGCGTGCGCAATTCATGGCTCATATTGGCCAGGAATTCGCTCTTCACCCGGTTGGCCGCTTCGGCGGTGCTGACGGCGATGCGCTGCTCCACCAGTTCGGATTTCAGCCTTTCGCGTTCGCGCGCGCCGTCACGGAAGGCGCGCAGGGCGCGGGCAAATTCGCCGATCTCGTCGCGGTTGGCTTCATAGGCGGCAGCCGAAGTCCCCTCTTCGTGCAGCGAACGGGTGATGGCGACCAGCGGGCGAATGACGCGCCGCGCGATCGCCCAGACCGATATCGCGGCCAGCGCCAGAGACAGCAGCATCAATGCGATGGCGGTCCGGAGGGCATCACGGCCTTCCTGCGCCAGCTCCATCGCGCGCGCACCGCACAGCTTCAGGGCCGTGGCGGAGATGTCCAGGATGGCGGCCAAACCGGGATTTGAACCTTCGACCCATTGTTCGCCCGTCATCGCCACCTTGCGGCCCGCACTCAGCTCGCGCAGCATGCCCTGGCGCAGCGCCATCTGGCGGACGAAATAGGCGTCATCGGCCCGCGCCACGGCCTGCTTGACCGCGGCCGGCATGGTGGAGCGGCGGGACATGGCCTGGATGGCGTTCCAGTGCGACATCACCCGCCCCTTCAATTCGGCAAGCTCTTCCAGCGAGGCCGGCGTGGGCGGAACGTTGGCAATGATCGCGCTTTGCACGAAACCGCGCTCGCGACCGGCATCCATGCGCAGGTTCCAGGCGGCATCGCTGATCTTGAGCGTGGTGTCGATGAAAGGATCATTGCCGGACGCTTCCTGTTCCAGCACCTCGGTTTCCGACGACAGCTTGCGCGTCAGAAGCGTGGTCGTGGTCTTCCAGGATTCGAACAGGGCGGGATCGCGCTGTGCCTTGGGCAACCGGATGGCGGCGGGCACCCGCGGGAACATGTCGTGAAACGCCCGGTTGGCCGCACGCAGCTCGACGGCAATCGCACGGGAATCGGCGATCTCGCGCCGCTCGGCCTGCGAGATCGCGGTTTCCAGGATCTGTTCGGACGAACGCTGCAGCTGCAACAGGCGGGCGATGACGCGCGGATCGGCGGGCTTGGGGTCGTCCAGCACCAGGTTGGTCAGGGCCAGCTCGCTGCGCACTTCCGCGGCGGCGGCAAGAATTTGGCGAATATCGGTGACGTCGGCCAGCACGGCCCGCGCCTTGACCTCGCGGCGCCAGGCATCCAGCGCCGAATAGGCGAAGACAGCAATCAGCATCACGACCAGCATGCCGGTCACGACGGACAGAAGCGTTCCAATCGACTGAAAGCGCCGCACGGACCGATAGCCTCCCCGGGGTCTTGCCACCCCTTGGCATCAGCCTATGCAGAACTGGTTGGTTTCCGCTTAAAGCGGGTTCTACCGCCAGAGGCTTGCGGTTAAGGAGCAAAGCGCCGATCGGCTGGCTTTTTTGGGCCAATCGTTAAAGTACGAACGGCCTGACAACCCCTGCTTGCACCGGGTTCCACTTGCGGCAACATCAGGCGGCACGGATGAAGCCATCGAGGCAAACAAGCAGGTCTTCAGATGCGACCGGAGGCTTCGTCTGCCGGATCATCCAGCAAAATGCGCTGTGAATCGCCATCCAGGTCGTCATACTGGCCGCTTGCCATGGTCCAAAGCAGTACGCCCAGCGCCAAGAGCCCTATCGAGAGAGCGCTGGCAATGAGGAATGCCATGCCGCTCATCTGGGACGTCCTCCCGCCAGGCGCAGTGCGTTCAGGCTGACCAGGATGGAGGAACTGGCCATGGCGCCGGCTGCTATCAATGGCGTGACCAGACCCGCCGCCGCAAGCGGCACGGCCAGGACGTTATAGAGCGCCGCCAGCAGGAAGTTCTGTCGTACCAACCGGCGGGACTTGCGGGCCACATCGATCGCTTCGACCACCAGCATCAGCTTTTCGCCCTGCAGCACCATGTCGGCCGCCATCTGGCTGACATCGGCGGCGGTACGAGGTGCAATGGACACATGCGCCAGCGCCATGGCAGCGGCATCGTTCAGCCCGTCGCCCACCATCAGCACACACCGTCCGTCAGCACGCAGGCTTTCCAGTCGCGCGGCTTTCTGCTGGGGGCCGACGCCGGCATGCCAGATCCGTATGTCGGCCTCGCCGGCGGTCTGCGCCGCAACCGCGCCGCCGTCACCGGTCAGCATCTCGACCGCGATGCCGCGCATGCGCAGCGCGACCACGGTTTTCGCGGCATCGCTGCGCAAGCTATCCCGAAAGACAAAACGCACCGGGGCATCCAGGCCGGCGCGATACCATAGCTCGCCGCCCTCACCGCTTCCCGCGGCGCCACACCAGCTTGCACTGCCCAGGCGGTGGTTGACGCCATCGATTACTGCTTCCAGCCCGGCACCACTCTGTTCGCGCACGCCATCAACGACGGGGCCGTCACCTGCAGCAACCGCCAGCGCCCGCGACAGGGGATGGCTGCTGGCGCGCGCCAGGCGCGCGGCCTGTTCCAGCACGTCCGGCGTTATCGCGTCGCGGTTCTCCAGCCTCAGGGCACCGCGCGTCAGGGTACCGGTCTTGTCGAAGATCACGGTGTCGATGTCCGCCAGGCGTTCCAGGGCATCGCCGGATTTGACCAGCAGCCCCTGCGCGAAGAGCCGGCCGGTCGCCGCGATCTGCACGGCGGGGACGGCAAGGCCCAGCGCGCACGGACAGGTAATGATCAATACAGCGATGGCGTTGGTCACGGCCACGGCTGCGGCCGCACCCGCCAGCAGCCACCCCGCCAGCACCATTACCGCCATCGCGCTGACCAGCGGAACGTAAAGGCGCGCCGCCTTGTCAGCGGCCCGCACATAGGCATTGCGGCGCTGCCGTCCGACTTCCAGCAGTCGCGCCAGATCCGCGACAAGGGAATCAGACATGCGCGCGGTGGCTTCCACCTGGCAGGCGGCGCCGGCATTGACCGATCCGGCGCGCAAGGCGGCGCCGGCATGCAGCCCCATCGGCAGGCTTTCGCCGGTCACCAGCGACATGTCGATGTCGGCAAGCGGGGAAAGCAGCCTGGCATCCACAACCAGTCTTTCACCAGGCGCTAGCAGCACGCGGTCGCCGGTCTCGACATCTTTTGCAGCCACCGTCTCGACGGTGCCGTCGGCACGCACCCGGCGGGTCAGCTGGGACTGCAAGGCCAGCAGATGCCGGGCTGCACCTTGCGCCTTGTCGCGCAAGTGAAAATCCAGATAGCGTCCGATCAGCAGCAGGAACGCCAGCATGACTGCCGCATCGAAATAGGTGTGTTGCTGGTGCGTGCCGGCCTGCCAGAAGCTCAATCCCAGCGAGAGCAGCAACGCCGCGGCTATGGGAACATCCATGTTCGCCGTGCCGGCCTTCACAGCGCGCCACGCCGACCAGAAGAAAGGCTGGCCGGCATAAAGCGTCACCGGAACCGATACTGCGCCCGCCAGCCAGAAGAAGGCCTGGCGCACCACGGGCGTCATGTCGCCGCTGTACCAGACAGAGTCCGTCAAGCCCATCACGAAGATGGTCCCGAAGCCCGCCACGGCCAGGCATCGCAACAGAAAGCGCCCTTCGCGCTCGGCTGCACCCATCACCTGCGGCGCGTCGAAGGGTTGCGCGTCATAGCCAAGGTCACGAACCCGCGCCAGCACGGACTGCGGATCGGGCCTGCCTCGCCAGCTGGTCGAGAGCTTGCCGGTCGAAAGATTGAGCCGCACATCCGTCACGCCGGGCAGTGCGCGCACGCCATTCTCGATCTTTGCGATGCAACCGGCACAGCGCGCCCCCTTGATGGCGGCCTCGAAGCGCAGCACCCCATCCTTGCCGGTGTGGATGAATCGGCTCAGGCCGGGGTCAACGGTCAACGCAGCCATAGCCTTCGATCCGCTTCAAAGGGGACATCACCCCGAGCATGCAACAACACGTCCCAACGGCCCGGCGCCACGTCATGCGTTTTCGCCTGGTACAGACCCCGAGATATTTCGCTGAAGGCCAAGGGATGATCGCGGTTTTCGTCGGCCGGATGGCGCAGTTCGCCTTCCAGCTTCAGGCCGGGACGGACCGCATGATCGCGGTCTTCAACGCGCACCAGAATCGCCACCGCGCCGCCGCCCGCGCGGGTGGCCGATACCGTCGCCTGCCATCCCATCGCGCGCTGGCGCGCGCGTTGCGCCAGGGTGTCATTATATTCCACGCCTTGCAGATAGGGCTTCTGCTCGTCCTCGCCACGGAAGGTCCGCGCGGACACGGTGATGAAATAGACGTTCATGGCGAAGATCACGCCGAAGAACCCCATAAGCCAGAACAGGACACCGCGGCCCGTGAGTTTGCCCGTCATGGGTTTCCTCCAGAAACAAACACCGCGCCGACATTCCGGCGCTCGCCGTGACTGAGCTCGGTGGCGCTGAAGCGCACATTGGTGGCGCCGGGAACCAGATGCTCGCGCGCCACCGTCACCAGGATTCGCATGGTGCGCACCTTGTCAGGGGCAACGGTAACACTGCGGCCCGGCTCACCGATAATCTTGACGTCACGAGCAGGGATGCCATCGAAGTCCAGCGTAAAGTCGCGCGGCTGGTTGGCCATATTCATCAGCTTGACAGTATAGCCGTTGCGTACCGCACCGTCGGCGAGGGTCACGAAATCCGGATTGCGGTCGCGCAACACATCCATCTCCACGGTGCTGCGGTGGGTGATGTGCCACAGCATCAGACCGCTGACGATGGCAAGCACCCCGGCATAGAGCAGCGTGCGGGGGCGCACGAAGCGAAACCGCGGAATCTCGCCTCTGGTGCGGCGGGTGATGTTGGCATCGGTGTCGTAGGCGATCAGGCCGCGGGGACGGCCGATCTTGTCCATCACCTCGTCGCAAGCCCCGATGCACAGGCCGCAATTGATGCATTCCAGCTGCGCGCCATCGCGGATATCGATGCCCATCGGACAGGCCGCGACGCACTGGTTGCAATCGATGCAATCGCCGCGCCCTTCCCAAGGCTCGCCTTTTTTGTGCGGTCCGCGCGGCTCGCCCTTGTCGCGAGCATAGATAACCCCCAAGGCTTCCTTGTCGGTCATCGCAGCCTGGATGCGCGGCCACGGGCACATGTAAGTGCAGACCTGCTCACGCATCAGTCCGCCCAGCGCGTAAGTGGTGAAGGTCAGACCGGCGATGGCAGCATAATTGCTGATCGAGGCCGTGCCCGTCAGCAGCTGATGCAGCAGGGTCGGCGCATCGTTGTAATAGAAGACCCAGGCGCCCCCCGTCGCCACCGCGAACAGCAGCCAGATGGTGTGCTTGCTGACCCGCTTGGCGAGCTTGGAAGCCGTCCAGGGCGCTTTTGCCAGGCGGATGCGTGCGCCACGGTCGCCTTCGATGCGGGTTTCCACCCAGATGAAGAGATCAGTCCAGACCGTCTGCGGGCAGGAGTAGCCGCACCACAGCCGGCCGAACAGGGCGTTGACCAGAAACAGCGCCACCGCCGACAGGATCAGCAGGCCGGTGATGTAATAGACTTCCTGCGGCCAGATCTCGATGAAGAAGAAATAGAAGCGCTCATGGGCGAAATCCACCAGTACCGCCTGGCTGGGCGCGTGGGGGCCGCGATCCCAGCGGATCCACGGCACCAGGTAGTAGATGCTGAGCGTGATCGCCATCATCGTCCATTTGAGGTTGCGATAAAGGCCGCCGACTTCCTTGGGGTAGATCGGCACGCGCGCCGCATAGAGCTTGCGGTTGGCGGCACTGTTTGTCGCTTTGGCGTCAGAGCGCGCGACGCCATCAGCGGCCTGGTCGCCGCCTTCGCGCATGTTGATGACGGTATGCACGCTCATCGTTACCTTTGCTTATTCGCCGCCGCCAAGGCTGTGGACGTAAACCGCCAGCGACTTGATGGTGCCCGGCGTCAGCCGCCCGCCCCAGGTCGGCATCACGCCGCCATGGCCGTTCCAGATCTGGTCATGAATATCCTCGCGCCCCGCGCCATAGAGCCACTCGTTGTCCGTCAAGTTGGGCGCCCCGTACTGGCGGTTGCCCTTGCCGTCCGGACCATGGCAGGCCGCGCAGTTGTCGGCGAAGAGCTGCGTGGCGCGCTTCACCGCGCGCGCATCGGCGGGGCGGCGTGACAGGCGCACGACATATTCCGTCAGGTCGTCCACCTGTTCGGGCTTGAGCATGGCATCGCGGCCAAAAGCAGGCATCTGCGAGTTGCGGGTCTGAGGCGATGTCGAGCGCACGCCGACGGCAATGGTGTGCTGAATGTCCTGCAGCGATCCACCCCATAGCCAGATATCGTCGTTCAGGTTGGGGTAGCCACGTGCACCCTGACCACCGGTGCCGTGGCATGGCGCGCAATTGTCACCGAACGCCGCCTTGCCTTCGGCCATGGCGAATTGCAGCAGCGCCGGGTCGGATTGGATCTGCAGCAGACTGGCGCCGGACAGCGCCTGCTCGCTGCCGGCGCGCGCGCTTTTTAGCGCTGCAATGTCGGCATCGACCTTGTCGCGCTGGGAATGGTTCAGCATTCCGTGGGTATAGCCGTTCAGCAGCGGCCAGGCGGGCATGACGACCCAATAGCCCACTGCCCAGACGATCGTGGCGATGAAAACCCAGACCCACCAGCGCGGCATCGGCGTGTCCAGCTCCCTGATGCCATCCCACTCATGTCCGGTGGTCTGGGTACCGGTGATATCGTCGATTTCCTTTTTGGACATCACATGTTCTCGTCTTCGAGGGGAATGCGCGCGGCCTGGCGGAACTTCGCCTGGTTCTTTGGCCAAAGTGCGTAGACAAAAGCCGCAGCGAACATCACGGTGAAATAGACGGCGCCCCAGCTTTGGGCGAAGGCCAGCACGTCTTCATAGGCCCAGCGTTCCACTTCTATCTCCGGTTCTCAGGTGCTTCGGGATGGTAGGTCTTGAAGTCGACGAGCGTGCCCAGCATCTGCAGATAGGCGATCAGCGCATCGGCCTTGGTGATACGGCCCGGCTGGCCCGTAAAGGCGCGGATGTTGAGCTTGTCGCCATAGCGCTTCTTGAGGCCATCGACGCCGTCGCTGTCGGGGTTGGCTTGCGCTTCCAGGTCTTCCTTGGCGTGCGCGATCTGATCGTCGCTGTAGGGCACGCCCACCGAGCGATCCGCCTTCAGCATCGCCTGGATGTCGCGATAGTCGAGCTCGGTCGCCTCCAAATGCTTGTAAGGCGGCATGATCGATTCGGGTACCACCGAACGCGGATCGACCAAATGCGCGCGGTGCCACTCGTCGGAATACTTTCCACCGACGCGCGCGAGATCGGGGCCGGTGCGCTCGGACCCCCACAGGAAGGGATGGTCGTACATGCTTTCGGCCGCCAGGCTGTAGTGGCCGTAGCGCTCGACCTCGTCACGCAGCGAGCGGATCATCTGGCTATGGCAGACGTTGCAGCCCTCGCTGACATAGATCTTCTGGCCTTCCAGTTCGAGCGGTGTGTAGGGCCGCATGCCGCTGATTTTCTCCACCGTGCCGTTGACCCAGAACAGGGGCGCGATTTCCACCGCGCCGCCGATCGCGACCACGATCAGGATGCCGATCAGAAGAATGATCGAGTTTTTTTCGAAGACTTCGTGTTTCATTCGGCAGGCTCCATGGCCAGCTTGCCGGCGGGGACGGACTCCACGCCTTCGTCATTGACCGTTTTCCAGAGATTGAAGGCCATGATCAGCGTGCCCAGCAGGAACAGCCCGCCGCCGATGGCACGGATGATGTAGTAGGGATGCATCGCCTGAACGGCTTCGACGAACGAATATTCCAGAAAGCCGTATTCGTTATAGGCGCGCCACATCAGGCCCTGGGTGATGCCCGCGACCCACATCGAAGTGATGTAGAGCACGATGCCCAAGGTGGAGAGCCAGAAATGCCACTCCACCAGAGAATTGGAGTAGAGCTTCTTTTTCTGCCACAGCCACGGCACCAGGCAGTAGATCGCGCCGAAGCTGACATAGGCGACCCAGCCCAGCGCGCCGGAATGGACATGGCCGATTGTCCAATTGGTGTAGTGGGAGAGCGCGTTGACCGTCTTGATCGACATGGCGGGGCCTTCGAAGGTCGCCATGCCGTAGAAGGCAACCGACACCACCATCATGCGCAGCACCGGATCGGTGCGCAGCTTGTCCCAGGCACCCGATAGCGTCATCAGGCCGTTGATCATGCCGCCCCAGCTCGGCATCCAAAGGATGATCGAGAAGGTCATGCCCAGCGTCTGGGCCCATTCCGGCAGCGCGGTGTAAAGCAGATGATGGGGGCCCGCCCAGATGTAGATGAAGATCAGGCTCCAGAAATGGACGATCGACAGCCGATAGGAATAGATCGGCCGGTCGGCGCGCTTGGGGATGAAGTAGTACATGATCCCCAGGAAGCCAGCGGTCAGGAAGAAGCCGACCGCGTTGTGGCCGTACCACCACTGGGTCAGCGCGCTCTGCACGCCGGAGAACAGCGAGAAGCTCTCGCTCTCGAAGACCGATACCGGCAACGCCAGATTGTTGACGATGTGCAGAACCGCGATGGTGGCGATGAAGGCAAGATAGAACCAGTTCGCCACATAGATATGCGGTTCCTTGCGCTTGATGATCGTGCCCAGATAAGTCAGCAGGTAACAGACCCAGACGATGGTCAGCCAAAGGTCCGCATACCATTCCGGCTCCGCATATTCCTTGCTCTGGGTTATGCCCAGCAGATAGCCGGTCCCAGCCAGCACGATGAAGGCGTTGTAGCCCCAGAAAACAAACCAGGGCAGCGAGCCGCCCCAGAGCCTGGCCCTGCAAGTGCGCTGCACGACATAGAAAGATGTCGCGATCAGAACATTGCCGCCAAAGGCGAAGATCACCGCCGAGGTGTGCAGCGGACGCATGCGCCCGAAATTCGTCCAGGGCAGATCGGGAAAATAGAACAGGTGCGGAAAGGAAAGTTGCAGCGCGATGATCAGGCCGACCGCCATGCCGGCTATCGCCCATACCATCGAGGCGATGACGCCGGCGCGCACCACGCCGTTGGTGTAGAGCCCGCTTTCGTCATCGGGAACGCGGCTGGCGCCGTACATGCCCAGATACCAGGCCCCGATCACCGCCATGCAGCCGGCAAACGTCCAGCCCTGCATCCGCATCGCCCATTCCGGCGACTTTGCCGCCCAGGCGATTCCCACGATGGTGCCCAGAAGCAGGATGAAGGGAAGAATATAGAGGTCGAACCGCCAACGCGGTTCAACGGCTGGGGTTTGCATCGCGGATGGCGCCCTTCTGGATGGTTTGGGAAACGGCGGGGGTCTGCTTACCGCCGGTGGCAGCCAGGGCCTGACAGAACGCCATCCAGCCGCTGACTTTGGCGGCGCCCGGCGCGCCGGATGAAATTGTCATGTACCCGCTCCCTGTTGCATGGATCGAAACTGAAACAGCCGCCGCCAAATCTCTTTGCGCCGGATCAAAGCCGCGCCGCGGCGGCATAGGGAAAAGTGCAGATGTGGCGGAATGGCGCGGGATGGAGCAGCGCCCATCCCAATCCGATCATCACCAGACTCGCGACGATTGAGCCTGCGAAGATCAGCCGGCGCCGTGCACAGCAATCCGTGCCCTGCACGCGCGCCAGCCATGGCCTGGCGATGAAGCCAAGCGGCCCCATGATCAGGATGGCCAGCGCGCAGCAGAACATGATGGATCAGAAGCGGATGCCGATGCCGCCGCCGATGATCCAGGGATCGAGCCGCGCATGCGCGCTGACGCCCGTCGCGGTGATCGTGGTGGGCAGGAACAGCTTCTTGACGTCAAAGTTCAAGAACTTGCCATCATCGCCCCACGGCACGTCGGCACCAGCCTGCAGCGCCCAGCCGATATTGTCCTTGAAGCGGATGTTGTTCAGCGCGCTGTTGGGGCTGTAGAAAAACGTATAGTTGATGCCCGCGCCGACATATGGCCGGAACGGCCCGGTCGGGTCGAAATGCCACTGCGCGGTGACGGTAGGCGGCAGCAGCCAGACGCTGGAAACGCGCCCCGCCACGGTATTGGAGACCGTGTGCTTGGTGGTGGCCGCGATCACTTCCACGCCGATGTGATCGGTGATGAAATAGGTACCGTCCACTTCGGGAACGGCGGAATCACTGATGTTGGTCTTGCCGCCGATATTGGCGCCACCCACCAGGATGGTGGCCTTGGGATCGGGCAGCACGCCGAGGCCGCGCAGGCGAACCTGGAAATGGCCGGCAAGATCGCTATTGGCGCCATCATCCGCATAGGCGGGCGCGGCGATCACACATCCCAGCAAAAGCAACTGGGCAAGCTTGTTCAACACAGACATGACTTCTCCTTCGACAACCGGGAGCAGTCTGCGGATGCGCAGCGCATGAACCTTGCGCGCGATCAAACGCTTGTGGGCATTTTGCCGCATTGCGGCAATTGCGTGCGATCAAAGACCGAGCCGCATGCATGCACGATGTTGCGCGCATGAACGACACTGACCAAATCCTTGCCAGCCGCGCGCCGCGCTATACGAGCTATCCCACGGCGCCCCATTTTCACGCTGGCATCGACGGACAGACCTTTGCGTCCTGGGTGCGCAATCTCCCCGAAGGCATGCCGCTATCGCTCTATCTCCACATTCCCTTCTGCGACACCTTGTGCTGGTTCTGCGGTTGCCACACCACCGTGGTCAACAATTACCGGCCGGTATCAGGTTATTTGGATACCCTGCTCGCAGAGATGAGCATGATCGCCGGCCTGCTGGGCGCGCGCCGCACCGTGACGCACATTCACTGGGGCGGCGGATCCCCCACAATCCTGTCGCCGCAGGATATCGTCCGTCTCGATCAACACACGCGCATGCTTTTCAACGTGGAGCCGGAAGCGGAATTTGCCATCGAAATCGATCCGCGCGGCTTCACGCGAGAAACCGCCGTGGCTCTTGCGCAGGCAGGCGTCAATCGCGCCAGCATCGGCCTGCAGGATTGCGACCCCAAGGTCCAGGCGGCCATCAACCGCGTCCAGACCCGCACCGAAACCCGGCGCGCGGTGCAAATGCTGCGGGGCCTGGGCATCCGCAACATCAACCTTGACCTCATTTATGGATTGCCCAACCAGAGCGCCGACAGCATCGCGCGCACCGTCGCCTTTGCACTGGCGCTGAGACCATCGCGGCTGGCGGTGTTCGGCTATGCCCATGTGCCGGGGTTCAAGAAGCACCAGTCCCTGATCGCCCAGAACACCCTTCCCGGTCCCCGCGAAAGATTGGACCAGGAAGCCTTGATGCACGCCCTGCTGACTGCGGGTGGCTGTCGCGCCATAGGGCTGGATCACTATGCGCGTGCGGACGACCCCTTGTTTGCCGCCGCCTACGAAGGCCGCCTGGGCCGCAATTTCCAGGGCTATACCACTGACCGTGCACCGGCGCTGATTGGCTTTGGCGCATCCGCGATTTCCTCCCTGCCACAGGGATACGCTCAGAATGCCACCGCGACGGCGGCTTGGCGGGCTTTGGTGGAATCGGGCAAGCCGGGCACCATGCGCGGCGCGGCACTGACGCAAGACGACCGCATCCGCCGGCATGTCATCGAACGGTTGATGTGTGACATGGCCGTCGATCTTGCCGATGTGCGCGGCCGCTTTGCCCTGCCCGCCGGTTGGTTCACGGCCGACATCGCCAGGCTTCAGCCGCTGGTGCACAACGGCCTGATCGCGGTGCATGGCGAGAAAATTGCCGTATGCGGTGCCCACCGCCAGGCCGCGCGACTCGCCGCCGCCTGCTTCGACGCCTATCTGAAGCCGGAAGAAACGCGCCATGCCGTGACGGCTTGAGCGCCATCAGAACAGATCGGATCTGAACGGCCCATGGCGCGTGGCGGCGCGCACCAGAAAAGCCGTGGACCAGCCGATAAGCAAAAATCCCGCGACGCCTTCCAGCGCCGTCAACAATCGCCAGGCGGGATCGAAAACCAGTTCGCCATACCCGATGGTCGAGAACATGGCAGTGGAGAGATACAGCGCGTCACCCAGCGATGGCACGGCCCGGACAATTAGATAGCCCAGCGCCCAGCTCCAGATCTCCAGCGTAAGTATACCCAAAATCCCAAGCACCGTCGCCGTCATGACCAGGGTGCGGCCGACATCGTTCACATGCAGGCCCAGGCGCCGCGCAACATGGGGCGTGATGGCGGCCGTCAGGATAAGACCCAGCGTGTGGATCATCACCGACATGGCCACCAAAGCCGACCCGATCATCAGATTCTGAAACATGCACCCCTCCACGAACCTTGGTCCCATGGCGGCAGAAACCCTGCTTTGATCGGGCGCAAGGCGATAGACGCTATCAGGCGCTAGCGTACAAGCATGGCTGACGCCCTCAGACATGCCGTGATTTTCGCGCATCCCCGGGAAAAGAGTTTCACCGGGGCGGCCGCGGACACATACGCCCGCGCGGTCGAGGAAAAAGGGCATGCGACCATCAAGCGTGACCTCTACCGCATGGGCTTCGATCCCCGCCTGCAGGCATCAGAACTGCCATTTGCACCGGATTTCCAGCCCGGGCCCGATGTGGCGGCCGAGCGAGCACTGCTCGACCAGTGTCAGGTATTCGCATTCTTTTACCCTCTCTGGCTCGATGCGCCTCCCGCCATTCTGAAGGGCTATCTGGAGCGGGTCTTCGGTTTCGGTTTCGCCTATGGGGACGGCCGTCACAGCTGGGTACCGCGCCTGAAGGGGCGCAGCATGATCAGCTTCAGCTTTTCCGGCGCCCCCGAAGCCTGGTTGCAGAAGACCGGCGACTTGGCCGCCGTGCAGGCGTTGTTCGACACCTATTTTGCCAACCTGTGCGGGCTGACATCGCTGGGCCACTTCCACTTCGGGAGCATAACGCCCGGCGCCAGCGAGGCCTTCATCGCCGCGCGTCTGCGAGACGTCGCGCAAACGGTCAACACGATCATGGGAGGAAAACATGACCTTGATGAACATCCGGCTTGAATTGGGTCGCTCGACTGGGCTGCCGTCCGGAGATGCCGGCCATGGTTACGAGTTCATCGCCCCCCTGGATGCTGAGGGGCATCTCGATGCGGATCATTGGGAAAGCGACAAGCGGCATTGCGGCGTTCGCATGTTCCGGCGCGGCCAGGCCGATCGTCACGGCATGCTGCGTCGGGTGGGGCGCGGCTGGCGCTTCGATTACGACCCCCGGGGCAAAAGTGATGACGAACCCGTGCTGCGCCTGGACCGGCATGTGATTGCGCCGGGACTTTACCTCACCATCACCGAGGAAGACGGCAATCAGCGTCCCTTCCGTATCGTTTCGGTGCAGCCGGTCAACGCCCGTGAAGGGCAGCAGGCCTAGAGGCCAGCGGACAAGCCGATTCTCACAAGGTCCGAGAGACTGGCAGCGCCCATTTTGGTCATGACATTGGCGCGGTGAATTTCGACCGTACGGGGACTGATACCAAGGTCATAGGCAATCGTCTTGTTCGGGTGCCCCGCAAGAAGCCCGTTCATGACCTGGCGCTCGCGCTCGGACAGGCTGGAAATACGTGCCTGGACCTTTCCGTCATCACCCGCCGCCGGCTGACGGCGGAACGCGCCTTCAAGCGCATCGAGCAGAACGTCATCTGCAAAAGGCTTTTCGATGAAATCGATCGCGCCCGCCTTCATTGCCTGAACCGCCAGCGACACATCGGCGTGGCCAGTCATAATGACCACGGGCAATTTTGAGCTTCTGGCCTTCAATTGCCGCATCAGCTCCAGCCCGTCCATGCCCGGCATACGAACATCACTGAGTATGCAGCCGCTCTGGGTACCGTCATACAGGTCCAGGAAGCGCGTGGCGGAATCATAGACCTTTACCGCCAGCCCCGCGGTGCCCAGCAGAAAGGACAGGGCACGCCGCACGTCCTCATCGTCATCGATCAGGTGGACAATCCGGTCAGCCATGGACTTCCTCATTGTCTATCGTGCGCAAGGTCAGATGAAATATCGTGCCCCCAGCCGGGTTGGGCTCGGCCCACAGTCGCCCGCCATGCGCTTCAACAATCGTGCGCGAGATGGAGAGGCCAACCCCCATTCCGGTGCGCTTGCTGGTGACAAAAGGCTGGAACAGCCTCGCGGCAATCTCGGGCGCAATGCCGGATCCGGTATCGGTGACGCTAACCTCGGCCATTTCGCCGTCCAGCATGCGGGAGGCGATCGTCAACTCGCGGCGACCCGGTACGTCTTGCATGGCTTCCACTGCGTTGCGGATCAGGTTCAGGATGACCTGCTGGATCTGGATTCGGTCGACCAGCACCAGATTGGCCTGGATATCCAGGTCAAATACCACCTGAACGCCGGTTTCCTTGGCACCAACCAGAGCGAGCGCGCTGGCCTCGCCGATCAGCTTGGAAAGATCCTCGGCCTGACGATCGCTTTCGCCCCGCGCCACGAACTCCCGCAGCCGCTTGATGATCTGACCCGCGCGCAGATACTGCTCCGCGGCGTTGTCGATGGCCTGCCGCACCATCGAAAGATCGCCTTTGGCATCCAGCAGCCTGCGCGCACCATTTAGAAAACTGGTCGCCGCCGTCAAAGGCTGATTCAACTCGTGGGCCAATGCCGACGCCATCTCGCCCAAGGCCGTGAACCGGGACATGAAGATCAACTCGGCCTGAAGGTCCTGCAGCCTCTGTTGTGTTTCCTGGCGCTCGGTCAAATCACGCACAAAACCGGTAAAGAAACGCCGGTCGCCCGACCGCATTTCGCCCACCGACAACTCCATGGGGAAGGTCGAGCCGTCCTTGCGCGCGCCCACGACCAGCCGGCCGGTGCCGATAATGCGTTTCTCGCCCGTCGCAAGATACCGCGCAATGAAGCCGTCATGCTGCCCACGATAGGGCTCCGGCATCAGAATGCTGATGTTGCGGCCGATCGCCTCCTTCGCCGTGTACCCAAACAACTTCTCCGCAGTGGCGCTGAAAGACTGCATGATGCCGCGCGTGTCGATCACGATCATGGCATCAGGGACCGTCGCCAGAACCGACTCCAGGTGCGCCTCGCGTTCCTGCAGGGCAAGCTGTGCCTGGCGCCGCGTGGTGATGTCGCGCGCCACCTTGGAAGCTCCGATCAGCGCCCCGTCTTTGTCGTAGATGGGTGATATGGTGACGGACACGTCGATGATGGTGCCATCCTTGCGCCGGCGCCGGGTGATGAAGTGATCCAGCTTCTCACCTGCCCGAATTTTGGCGAGGATCGAGTCCTCCTCCGTTTCCAGCCCGGGGGGCAGCAAGATACTGATCGGCTTTCCGATCATTTCCTGCGCGCTGTAACCGAAAATCTCTTCCGCCGCCCGGTTCCAGTCGGTGACCACGCCATCCACGGTCTTTGCAATGATCGCGTCATCTGACGAAGAAACGATGGCCGCCAGGCGCGCCATTGCCGCCTGTTCGGAATGGAGGCGGTCGGCTTCGGTTGCAAGAAGCGGGTCGGGTGACATTGCGGCTAGGCGCCTGTTTTTGCGGCATAAAGCCGCCAGAAAGGGGTCTCCGAGTCAAGCAGCCCCGCGGGGCGGGCATGAGCAATACGTAAACCCCCTTAGGACCTAACCGGATTCTGGGGGCGGCCCCCCAAGCCTACAAAGGCTCCGCAATTCCTTGCGGAGACAGCAATGGTCCAGATGGCGATTTCAAGCCCCGCTCCTGCCGCGGCATTCAAGGCTCGCACGGCGTGGCTGGCAGCCCAGGACAAGCCCGAGCCGCTGCAGGCTGCCGGATCGGTGATAACGATACGCGAAGGCGGAGAAATCTTCGCCGAGGGCGGCGATCCAGACCACTTCTACAAGGTGCTGTCGGGCGTCGTGCGGGTCTGCAAATTCCTGTCGGACGGCCGCCGCCAGATCGAGGCCTTTCATTCCACCGGCGATGTGTTCGGCTTCGAGTTGGGCCAGGAACGCCTGTTGAACGCCGAAGCCGTCAGTGACTGCGTGCTGGTCTGCTATCGCCGGCGCAATGTCGAGAAGCTGGCCGAGCAGGACGACAGCATCACGCGGCAGCTTTTCCAGTATGCCATGCAGAACCTGGCCCACGCCCAGGGCCATTCGCTGCTGCTGGGCCGGCGCGGCGCGGCCGAGAAGGTCGCCAATTTCCTGCTGGCCTGGTCGGCGCGCTCCAAGGACAAGCACAGCTTCAATCTGGAAATGACCCGCCAGGACATCGCGGACTATCTGGGCCTGACCATCGAAACCGTGTCGCGCAGCCTGTCACAGTTCGAGCGTGATGGCGTGATCGCCCTGCCCAACATCCGCCAGGTGCGTGTCCTCGACAATGAGGCACTGGAAGACCTAGCCGCCTAAAACAAACAACAAGGGAGACTTGCACATGTCCGTCAACGAAATCGCATTTCTGGCGCTGGTCATCAGCGCGCTGACCCTGTTTGCCGGTGTACTGGGCTGGGCTTCCTGGATGGAAGGCCGCTCCACCAAGCCGACACGTTGAAACACCCCTGCATCGAGGCCTCGGCAAGGGAGCCGTGTCATGTCGAAGAACGAGATGATCCTTTCGCTGACCGTGATTGCCCTTTACCTGGGCGTGGTCGTGTTGGCGGCCGTCATGGAGGCGCGGGAACATCAGGCCCATCGATCAAGATGAGCAGATCGCGCCGCGGCCAGTCCTGGAATGGCCAAAGCCTGGCGGCAGCGGTGTCGGGGCTGATCATATTCATGGTCATATATGCCTATAGCGGCGATGCAGACCTGCTGTTCGCTGCGATGGGCGGCATTGCCGGCGCACTGATCTCCTATGTCACGATATGGCTGCATGCCAAGGGAATCCCACCGAAATGAACCTGATGCAGGCAATCCGGGGCCGGCGCGCGGTACGCGATTATAGTGCCGAACCGGTGTCCGCGGCCGCGATACACCAGCTGATTGCCGCCGCTAGCTGGGCGCCCAGCGGCATGAATGAGCAGCCCTGGCATTTCACCGTGGTGACAGATCCCGCCGTGCTGGACGAGATTTCCGCCAAGGCCAAGACCTGGATGCTTGGCAGCGTCCAGGACCTGCCACGCGAGGGTCATTTCCGCGACATCATGGCGGATCCGCAATTTCATCTTTTCTATCATGCCCCAGCGCTTGTGGTGATTTCCACGATCGCACTCGGCCAATGGGGCCGCGAAGACTGCGCGCTGGCGGCGCAAAATCTGATGTTGGCCGCCGTGTCGCTCGGGTTGGGATCCTGCTGGATCGGCTTTGCACAGGTTTGGCTGAACAGCCCGGAGGGAAAAGACTTCCTCAACCTGCCGCGCGAGGCTGAAGTCGTGGCCCCGATCATCATAGGCCATCCAAAGGCCATGCCACCGGCCGTTCCGCGCAAGTCGCCAGCCGTGAGCTGGATCGGCCAGCAAGCCGCGGGCGCGGCCGTCGCGATGGGCTAATGCGAAGGGATATCAATGAGGTGTGGCGGACAGGGTGGCGGCTTCCCTCAAATCTAGCCACGTCCAAGCCCGTCCAACGGTGTCACTAAGCATTTGAAATAACAGATATTTTGCCGATTTTCGGTCTAGTCCTTTCCAGCCCCGTCTTTTAGAATTGACGAGTGAAATAGGGAGGGAACATGGGGAAAAGGTCATATTCCCGATTGTCGTCACTTGGATTCTCCAAGCTTCGCTTACCGGGACGCCATTGCGATGGCGGCGGTCTCTATCTGCAGATTAGCAAAGAGGGCGCGCGGTCCTGGATATTTCGATACTAGCGAGACGGCAAAGTCCATGATATGGGCCTGGGCTCAGCGATTGTGATCGGCCTTGCGGACGCCCGTTCCGCCCAATTTAGCCGGTATTTGAGCCTATCCCCCTCATATCCGTTTTGGGCCCAGAAACGGCCGTTCAACCCTGCATCGTGAACACGACACTCATGATTCCACAACAGGATATACGAAAGTAGCGTAACGCAGGATGGAGCACGCAGCAGGCGTGGGAAATGCGGAAGGCGCGATCACAATCGCCCGCGCACCCGGTCTGGGTTGCTATGACAGCTTCATTGTGGTCGCTGGCTAACCGCTCCTGATGCGCACCCCTATCCGATACATGCGGCCAACAATGTCATAAATTGAGTTTGCCGCAGTTTGAGCTCCTACGTCTGGCGGCAAAACGTTCGTGACATTGTCGACCTTGGCGTAAAGCTGAACGCCGCTACCAACTCCCCAACTCAATCCGAAATCGACATAAAGCACGGGGCTCACCCCATCAAAATTGATCGTCGGGGATTGGACAGTATCGACGGGGCACGTACCGGGAACGCACGCGATGGTGTTCTTGTTCATGAAAGTGCCGCCCGCATACCAGCGCTCGGCAAGAAATACGCCCCAGTCATCATTCTGGTAGCTCTGCGATTGCTCCACCTTCCATGTCATCACCGTGCCGCCACTTTGGGAGTAGGTTTGCCCCTGATTGACGTTCGTGAGCCAACCCGCCATTTCAACATTTCTCTGCGTGCCCGCAATTCCCGTATCGAAAATATATTTGCTGACATGCGTGGCGAGAGAGCGAATCGCGATGCCGCCAGGCAGACCGATATCACGAAGATCGAGCTGGTAGCTGGCTTCGATATCGATGCCATCCGTCACCACGCTGGCGGCGTTATATGGCTTCGCGTGGATGTTCACGATCTGGTTCGCCACCGTGCCCACAAATCCGGGCGCCGGCGGTCCGCCGGCGTTCGCCAAGCTCTGGTTGACGCCATTGGCGGTCGTAATCGCATCCTGACCGCAGAATCTCTGGTCATTCTGCAAGATGCACTGATCTTCGACCTGTTGAACGGTGAGTGCATTGACGAATCCTTTGACGGCGATCCGGAAATAATCGATCGACATCTGGAAGCCCGGCACGAAGTTGGGCTGCCAGACGATGCCCACTTCGGTCGTCTGGGATTTCTCCGGCTTGAGCAGCCGGTTTCCCTCGTTGATTTGCAGTTCGTTCTGGTTTGTTTGTCCTGTGGCGCGATTGGTAAAGGCGACGTTCAGCCCGGTTATCGGCGCGAACAGTTCCGAAAGATTTGGCGCGCGGATGTCGCGTGACTGAAGTCCACGCACCCGAAAGCCTCGCACAGGTGTGTCCCAGGTTACGCCAACCTTCCAGGTGTTGGCGTCGCCAGCGGTGCTGTAACGCGCATGCCGGCCCGCGATCTCCAGGTCCATCCGACCCCAGAAGCGGCTGTCCATCACCGGGATGCCGAAATCGGCAAAAACCTCGTGGACGTGGTAGGTGCCGCGGCCATTGTGATAGTTGCCCGCGCTATACGCCCCCAGACTGCCCAGCGCGCTAACCCCGCAATCGACGAATGGGTCAGTACAAGGTTCGTTCACAGTCGCCGGCGTCGAGGCGCTGATGCCCGCCGCATAGGGGTCGCCCCGTTGGCTGTAGTGCTCTTCGCGATATTCATACCCGGTTGCCGCAGAGATCGGCCCAGCCCAATCCCTGATAGGCGTTCCGTTGACGATGAAGCTGAATACTTCCTGGCGCACCGTTTCGACTGCACTGGGACCGATTGTCGTGCCGCCCGGCCCATTCTGGTTAAAAATGTACGCCAAAGCCGACTGGCCGACCGGTCCGGCGCCAAAGGGATTGAAGGGAACACATCCATTCAGTTGCGCCAGGGTATTGCGGCACACGACTTGCCCGGAGGAATCGAATACTGCATCCGACGCAAGGTTGAACCGGGAAAGGTTTGGATTTGTGATCGTCCGCCCGGCGATGGCGGAAGCAATCGGGTCGACGGGGGCATTCGATAGAAGCATGTTTTCTATGTGCAGGCCGCTCCCGGTCTCTCCGTGCTGAAAATAGGAAGACCAATCCCAGTCCGCGCCCCCAACGCGCGCGCGCCCATCGGCACCCACGGTATAGCGGCGCGTTGTCCGCATGAAAAACACCTGCTGATCGACCGGGATATTTTCCCAATTGCTGCCGAATGAGAACATACCACCGGGATTGGCCCCCACGCAGGCACCAACACTGGGATAGAGACCGGTTTGCTGCAGATAGGCGTTATCGCAATTGAGAGTGATGGATTTTCCGTTCCCCCCCCCGCCCGGCGTGTTCTGGGTCCTGGCTGCCCCCCAGAGCAAGGTTAGATAGATTTCGGAATCAGTTGAGGTGGCATAGGAGAGTCTCGCGTAAATGTCGCCGCGAGTAATAGGAAGTCGCACGCCCGATATAAAGTAGTGGTTGCTTTGATCTCCGGGCGATGCCGGCGTACCCAGGCAATTGCCACCATTGCCGGCAGGGATAGCGTTTAGAAGAGAGCCGACAGCATCGATCCGGCAAGCGCCGGCCAACTGGAAACGATAGGGTTTGCCACCGGCATCGAACGCCGTGAAGGATTGCGGTCCGCTAGTGATCATTCCGTAGTTTGATGCTCCCGTCAGCTGGACCAACGGCGCATAGGTGAAGCGCGGCTGCCCAGGCGCCGCCTTCCCGACGCCCGCATCCACCACGCCTGAAAGACGGGACAAAGGCCGGCCTCCGAAGTTTTCTGGAAACACACCAAAGCTGTCGCGGACGGGAAGGCGCGGCAGCAGGCCGTCGTTATAGGAATACTCGCCCGCGATCTCGAAATGGGCGCGTCCGCCCGCAAATCCTGTTCCCGCCGCGAGATGAAGGTTGGCCGTCGCCATATCGGCGTAGGTGGAAAGACCAGTCATGGCATTCAGGCGGATGCCATCGAACTGCTTTTCGGTGACGAAGTTGATGACACCCGCTATCGCATCCGAACCCCAGGATGCAGACGCGCCGCCTGTGACGATATCCACCCGCTGCAGCAGGGCCTGCGGCATCAGGCTGACGTCGACGACGCCATTGAAATTGTTGGCGACGACGCGCTGTCCATCCAGCAGTACAAGGGTGCGCAATGGACTGAGCCCCCGCAGGCCCAGGGCCGAGAGGCCGATGAGGCCGTTGCTTGTGGCGTTTGTGTTATAGGTGACGCCGGAAGAGCCCTGCAGCTGTGGCATGTCGGTCAAGGTTTCGAAGACATTGGGCCGGGCCCGCGCCTCGATATCGGTCGCGCTCAGCACCGTCACGGGCGTGGGCGCGTTGAAACCTTCGGTGATTATACGCGTCGGCGTAACGACCACGCTTTCAAGTGGCGCCGCCGCGCCCCTTTTGCCTTCATCCGGAAGGGGCGTCTCCTGAACCTGCATGACCGGTGCCGGGACCGTTGAAGACTGGGGACGCTGGATCAGGACGCTCGTACCATCCGAAACAGCAGAAAGATCTGTGCCGCGTAGGGCCAGGCCAATGGCTTCAAGAGCGGTCATTTTGCCGTTCAGGGCGGGTGCGGTATGCCCCTCCACCGAAGCAGGCGTGAAGAGAATATTTATGCCGGTCTGCTGGCCGATCTGCTTGAGGGTCTGCGACAAGGGCAGCGCCGGTATCGATAGCACACGCGGCTGTGCCGCCGCAGTTTCTGTCAAGCAGACAAGCGCGGCTATACAGCAGCTGGACTGTGTTAATGCCCTGAATCCCACATGCTATCTCCCCCAATCTGTCTCACCTGCTCTGCGGCAGGCCTGCGCCCAATCCGTTTGAGAATGTCTTCAGCCCGGCGCGGGTCGGCCGCGGTCGGAAACCACCTCTATGCGATCCTCTCCCTGAACCAGCTTTACCGGAAGCAATCGCGCGACCGAACGCGCAAAAGAGACGTTATCGCCCACGGCATAAATGCCGCTTATGCGCAATCGGGCGACCTCCGGATCCGATATGGTCAATTTCACGTTGCTATAGCGGTTCATTTCCAAAACGGCGTCCGATAGAAGACCATTTTCGAAGATCGCCTGTCCGGTCTGCCAGGCGAGCAAAGGCGCCAAAGCGGGCCGATCGCGCCTGCCCAGGCCTTCGGCATCCACAATGATCCGATCGCCATCGACCAGGGTCTCAGCTTGCGCCGAAACCTGCATGACGTCAGCTTTACCGTGGATAAGCAGAACTGAAAGCCGTGCGTCGTCAATCCGGATATCGAGGTTTGACGGCTCCGCAACGATTTTGGCGCGCGACGTGTTGACAATGAATGGACGCGCTGCGTCCCGCGCGATACGCAGATTTACCCGGCCATATTGCAGTTCGGCGGTTCTCTGGCCGGCACTGAACCCCACACTCAGCCGAGTGTTGGTATCGAGAAACATTGCCGTGCCGTCTTTCAAAGCCACATGGCGTTGTTCACCGACTTGCGTTTGATAGACGCCGGCTTGGGCTTCTTGCCACAGCGCGACGCTGCCGCCGGCCGCCAGGGTCGCCGTTGCACTCATCAGCGCTGCCCGGCGGCTGATCAGCGGGGGCCGCGGTTGCGCGACGCCTCCCTCATGCCGCAAACCCGCCGCGGCATCCCAGGTCGAATTCATCGCCTCGAACGCAATAGCATGGGAGGGGTCCGCGTCCAGCCAGTCCTGGAAGGCAGCTTCCTCCATCGCGCCTCTATCGGGCCTCTGGAGGCGAACCAGCCAGACAGCTGCTTCTGCCTGTACCTTGTCGGAAGGCATCAGTGTCATCACCAGCCCTCTGCCCACTTGTTGAGAAAATACATGGCTTTGGCGATGTGCTTTTCAACGGCGCTTTCGCTGATGCCGATCAGGTCGGCGATCTCACGGCACTTCATGTCCTCAAGACGATAAAGAACGAATATCTGCCTGGTACGATCTGGCAGCTGGTCCAGCCCCTCTTGGACGCGTCTGAGTCGGGCGCGCGCCGCGAAGACTTCATCCTGCAGCGGTGAGGCAGCGCCCCCCGTCACCATGGAATCCGCGAGATGCTGAGCCAGCACCTGTTCGTGACGATATTCATCTATGACGATGTTCTTCGCCGCGCGAACAAGGAATGCCGTGGGATTGTCCACCTTATGTCTGGCCTGGTAGCGTTCCAGCCGCAGGAACGCGCTGTTGAGAAGCTCTTCGGGATCCGCCCGGCCGTGTGTGTGCCGCGCAATGACTTTCAGCATGCGGTCCCAAAAAGCACGTTCTGACCGAAGCCCCGGCATCGCCCCCCCTTGGGCCATGATAGTCTTTCCGACACAGGCGGCCGAAAAGCTTTTTTTGGCTGGTTGATGAGGGAATTGCCCGCTGCCCCGTCTCACACCCCGCCAGAGGTGGAGCGGGGACAAAGTGCGCCCCACAGGTTGTGGTAGGACCTGTGGGGCGCCAGTACCCGCGTCACTCGGGGGAGTTCGCGCTGGGATTCGGGCCTCCTTCGCCTAATTGTTGAACCGGACGCCGATTCGATACATGCGCCCAACAACGTCATAGATCGAGTTGGCGGCGGTCTGGGAGCCCCAATCGGGCGGCATCATGTTGGTGACATTGTCGATCTTGGTATAGAGCTGCGTCTTGTCGCTCACATTCCAGTTCAGTCCGATGTCCAGGTAGAGAACCGCATCGACCTTGTCGAAGTTGATTGTCGGCGACTGGATCGTATCAACCGGACAGAAACCGGGAGCACAGACGATGGTGTTCTTGGGCTGGGAGGTTCCGTCAGCATACCAGCGTTCGGTCAGCGTAATACCCCACACATCATTCTGATAGCTCTGGGTCTCCTCCAGCTTCCAGGTCATCACCGTACCGCCGGTCTGGGAATAAGTCTGCCCGGAAAGACCCGACGACAACCAACCGGCGATCTCCAGGTTACGCTGCGTTCCCGGAATTCCCGTATCGAATATGAACTTGCTAACATGAGATGCCAGCGAACGCAGGTTGAAGTCGCCGGGAATGTCATAGTCCTGCATGTCAAAACGATAGCCGGCCTCGATATCGAAGCCATCCGTGACCGCGCTCGCCGCGTTAAAGGGCTTGGCGTGAATGTTGGTGATCTGGTTGGGCACCGTACCCACATAGCCCGGTCCAGGAGGGCCACCGGGGTTCGCCACGCTCTGGTTGGTACCATTTGCTGTCGTGATCGCGTCCTGCCCGCAATAGGTCGGATCGCCCTGCACAATGCACTGGTCTTCAACCTGCTGAACCGACAAGGCGTTCACAAATCCCTTCACCGCGACACGGAAATAGTCGACTGACATCTGGAACCCTGGAATGAAATCCGGTTGCCAGACGATGCCCACTTCCGTGGTCTGGGACTTTTCCGGCTTGAGCAGCCGGTTGCCTTCGTTGATCTGGAGCTCGTTCTGGTTGGTCTGGCCTGTCACACGGTTGGTGAAGGCCACGTTCAGGCCAGTCACCGGCGCGAACAACTCTGACAGGTTCGGCGCGCGGATATCGCGGGATTGCAAGGCCCGCAGCCGCACACCGGGAATTGGTGTATCCCAGGTCAGGCCCACCTTCCAGGTATTGGCGTCCCCCGCGGTGCTGTACCGCGCATGACGGCCGCCCAAATCGAGGTCGGCCTTGCCCCAGAAAGCACTGTTCAGCAGTGGAACGCCGAATTCAACAAACACCTCGTTCACATGGTAGGTGCCGCGGCCATTGTGATAGTTGCCCGCGCTATAGGCGCCCAGGCTGCCGACGGCGGACTGGCCGCAATCCACAAAGGGGTCCGTGCAGGGTTCGTTGACTGTTGCGGGAGTTGACGCGCTGATACCGCCTGCATAGGGATCGGCACGCTGGCTATAATGCTCTTCCCTATATTCGTAACCGGCAGCGACAGCAATTGGGCCGGCCCAGTCTTCCAACGGTGACCCGTTCACGCTGAAACTGAAGGCCTCCTGGCGAACGGTCTCGACGGCGCTCGGGCCGATGGTCGTGCCGCCAGGGCCATTCTGGTTGAACAGATAGCCCATAGCCGCGTTGCTGACGGTACCTCCGAAAGGATTGAACGGGACGCAGCCGTTCAACTGAGCCAGGGTATTGCGGCACACCACATTGCCAGTACTGGCATCGACGACGGCATCAAGGGATTGATTGAACCGCGACAAGTTGCCGTTGGTGACCACCCTTCCTGCCGCAGCCGTTGCTGCGAGATCGACCGGGCTGTTTGAGAGCAGCATGTTCTGGATGTGCAGCCCCGCATCCGATTCGCCGTGCTGGAAGTAGGATTCCCAGTTCCAGTTTTTCCCAAACAGATCGAAGTTTCCGTCGCCGCCGACTGCGTATCGCCGAGTCGTGCGCATAAAGAAGACCTGCTGGTCGACCGGGAAATTCTGCCAAAGGCTGCCGAACGAGAAACCGCCGCTGGGGTTCGCTGCCATGCAGGCTGCGAGTGTTTCGGCGGAGGTCAGTCCAACACCATAAAGCCCGGTGCCGGGGAGATAAGCGTTATCGCACCTCAGCGTGACCGACTTGTTATTGCCGCCACCCGCGGGCGTATTTTGCGTGCGCGCGGCCCCGTAAAGCAAAGTCGCATAGATTTCCGTGCTTGGAGAAAGATCATAGGACACGCGGGTATAAATATTCCCGCGGGTCAACGGGAAACGCAGTCCGGAGATGAAGTTCTTCGCGCTCTGATCTCCGGGCTTTGCGGGGGTGCCGAGACAGTTACCGCCGATCGCTCCCTGAAGCGCCCCGGCTGCATTGGCAAAACAGTTTCCGGCAAGCTGGAAGGCAGCTGCCTTCCCTTGGGCATCGAAAGACGTATAGGCCTTCGGCCCGCTGGTGATCATGCCATAAGGCGCGGCCGTCGTATTCTGAACCAACGGCACGTAGAGTAGCCGCGGCTGGCCGGCAGGCGCTTTGCCCACACCATAGTCCACGGTACCCGAAAGACGTGACAGAGGGCGGCCGCCCATATTTTCCGGGAAGGGTCCAAAACTGCCGGCGACCGGCAACCGCGGAAGAAGCCCATCGTTGTAGGAATATTCGCCCGCAATCTCGAAATGTGCCCGTCCGCCCGCAAAAGATGTACCCGCAGCCGCCTGGAAGTTCACCGTCCCCATGTCGCCATAGGTCGAAAGACCTGCCATGGCGTTCATCTTGAAACCTTCGTACTTCTTGTCCGTCACGAAATTGACGACGCCGGCCACGGCATCGGACCCCCAGGAGGCTGAAGCACCACCAGTCACGACATCCACGCGCTGGACGAGAAGCTGCGGCATCTCGCTGATGTCCACGACACCGTTGTAATTGCTTCCGACCACGCGCTGACTGTCGAGAAGAACCAGTGTACGTAACGGAGATAAGCCGCGCAGACCGAGCGCGGACAGGCCAATCAGGCCGTTACTGGTGGAACCGGTATTGTAAGTCACGCCCGAAGATCCCTGTAGCGCCGGCAAGTCTGTCAGAGTTTCGAAAATGCTCGGCTTGGCCTGGGATTCAAGATCTGCCGCGCTCACGACGGTCGTCGGGGTCGGCGCATCGAAGCCCGCCGACTGTAACCGCGTAGAAGACACGATGACCTGTTCGACATTTTGCTGGGCCAGCGCACTTCCCGCTCCCAATGACAGCAATGCCGCGCTGCCCGCCAAACTAGCGCGCACCGATTTCAATCCCTTGTTCATGACGCCCCCTTGCCCTTTGCGATTTTGCCGCGCGAGTCCCGCACGAATGGCGCGCACTATAGCGATGCACGATGTTTATCCGGCGCGGTTTATTTCTTCGTTGCGAAGTGAGACTTGTGCACGCTGCATCGTCTCGCAGCTGTGTGATGGAAAACGACGATCTGTCAGCGATGAAGAATAACGTCTGCCCATCTCGCGCAACGCATTGCAACCGAATTGATTCATGGTGCGCGATGAGGATTTCGCGGGCGCGCCCGTCTTACATTCCGCGCGATCAATCCGGCGCGAGATATCTACGTCACGATCGCGTCCTGAACGGCCCTCTGCGCGCCTGCTTGCGCCAGCAGCTTTTGAAAGATGGCGAACCGCTCGCCAAAATCCGACCGCTTGCTGATCTTCAGGTTGCCGATGAACAACAGATCGATTTCGGTATAGAGGAACAGCAACAATGCTTCCTCCGGCGTTTCCACAATCGGCATCCCGCGCCTGTTCAACGAGGTATTCAAAACCATGCCGATACCCGTCACAGCCCGAAAAGTCGTTATCAGCGCATGAAATTCCGGGTTGTCCGCTTGCGTTACGATCTGCAGCCTAGCCGACCCATCTCGGTGCACGACGGCCGGAATGGCTTTATTCCAATCCGGCAGCACGGGAGCGGTAAGCAGCATATGCGGCGAGTCATATTTGCAGTCGAAGTAGGTTGCGGCCTCCTCCGCGAGGACGGCCGGCGCAAAAGGGCGAAAGTCTTCCCGGAACTTGATCTTTGCGTTGATGTAGTCGCGCATGTGCGTGGGGCGGGGGTCGGCAAGGATGCTGCGATTTCCCAACGCACGCGGTCCGAATTCCGACCCGCCCTGAAACCAACCGACGACGCTGCCGCGGGAAAGCGCAATTGCCGCATCCTGCGCAGGGTCTGAAATCCGGGTGAGCTGAACAAGTTCAGAATAGCGCGACAATGCCTTGTCCGTGTCAGCCGGGCTATACACCCTGCCAAAGTACACAGGTCTCGAAGCGGGCGACTTTTCCATTCCCAAATGCGCCAGCCATCCATAGTAGGCACATCCCACTGCGATCCCGTTGTCACCCGCTGCCGGCTGTATGTGGATGCGGTCAAAAGGGCCTTCCGTCAGAAGTCGGCGATTTGCCACCGCATTTAGCGCGACACCACCCGCATAGCAGAGGTCTTTCGCCGGCAATGTTTCATACCTAGCTCTTGCCAAGTACAGGATCGCCTCCTCAACCTCTCGCTGGATGCCCAATGCCAGATCGGCATAAGACTGAAACGATTCTTTGAATTGATCGTGAGTGCGCGCAGGATTGCGGAAGTTTTCCATCCAGTCGTACCGCACGAAAACTCGTCCTCCTTGCAGATCGAACACCTCATGCGAAAAAGCGCCGGGGCGACCATACGGTGCAAGACCCATCAGCTTTCCGGGGTCCTCGAGGCCGCGGAAAACATACTTGCTCGCTGCGGCGTAAACCCCGCCGATGGAATGACGCGTGGTTGGCGGATGCAACGCGTAGCCTCGGCTGCCATCGCCCCAGGGAGAGAAATCCTTCACGACAGCGCGTAGTCGCCCCCCGCTCGCGTCATAATAGCTGTCTTTTTCATGCCAAAGGTGCTCGATCTCATCAGGAGGCGCGCCGAGAATCGCGGCGCCCCCCAAATCGATGCAGTCATCAAAGCTGTTTCCACAACCGTCAATGATGAGCACGGCCGCCTCATCAAAAGGGCTTGTCGCGAAGGCGCCATAGGCATGGGCGAGGTGGTGCGAGATGGTGATGACGGGGATCCCTCCCCATGCGTGGCGCGGACCCTGGTACCAGTCATTGCCATCGCCAAGCATTCCAAAATTGGCGTTCTGAACGACAAGATCTATTTGCCCGATGCAGATACCCTCTGCGTCCAGGAGATATTGAATAGCGGCCGTATCGTTTCCGCCATCGTGTTTGCGGCGGGTCACACGTTCCTTTTCAATAGCAAAGCGGATCTTGCCATCTTTCAACAGGCAGGCTGACCCGTCATGCGATAGTCCCGTGCCAAGAACATAGATCGGCTTCATCACGGTCCCGCGCGCGACGCACTTCTTTCTTTCCCAGCTTGGCATGGACACGGGCTGCTCGCGGGAAAGAATTCCTTGCGACTTTTGACCGTTGGAACGTCTCGCCTTTTGCAGTCAGGCGCGTCCAAGATTTTTTGTCAGACAAAACGGTTCTAGGACTGGCCGATTGCCGCTATTCTTTGTGCGGGTGCGATGGCAATCGTACTTCCCTGCCGCTGTCAGCGTCAGTAGCGGACGATCGCACAGCGAGACTTGCCCCGCCGCCTTGGCGGCGGGGACTTTTCCGCCTGGTCATTTCACTGGCTCGCCCTGATGCGAATTCGCAAGCCAGTGAGATGCTCCATTACCCGAACCATCAGCCCACTTTTGGCTCTTTTCGATTGGGACATCTAGGTCATTACGGTTGAAAGCCCGAGACGGTTCTTAGGCAACCAAAAGGCGCATAAAACCCCAATGTTCCCTTTGGGCCGCCCGGCACCAAGACCGCCGAGCGCCCGCCGCGCTGACCAAATATCACCATGCCGCGCGCCGTTGCTGGCCGTGATGAATCGCGTCAGTATTCCTCAGACAAATACGTGCCGCCAACGGGGCCACGCGACGGGGAGATATCCCATGACAAAATCCGCTGCTGCATTTCTGGCCGCCACGCTCTGCTGCGCCGCCGGTGCGGTGCTCGCCCAAAGCGCGGCGCCCACCGTTATCGAGGATTTCAAGCCCTCCTCCCTCAACCAGCCGGGCCAACAATATCCGCAGGTCAATTCCCAAGGTTATGTCCGCTTCCACATCGTCGCGCCGGACGCCCGGAAAGTGCATATGAACCTTGGCCTGGGCGGACAGGGCAGCACCGAACTGGCCAAGGGCCCCGACGGCGCATGGACCGCCACTACGGCCGGCCCGCTGGATCAGGGCTTTCATATTATCATCTGACTGTCGATGGCGGCACCTTCAACGATCCGGGCACGCTGAATTTCTTTGGATCGCGGCGCTGGGAAAGCGGCGTCGAAATTCCCGCCCAGGACGCGGACTTCTATGCCGTCAAGGACGTTCCCCACGGCCATGTGCAGCAGGTCCTGTTTGCGTCTCCCAGCACCGCCACGACGCGCCGCGCCTTTGTCTATACCCCGCCGGGATATGAAAAGAATTCGGGCGCGCGCTATCCGGTCCTGTACCTGCAGCATGGCTGGGGCGAGGACGAGACGGCCTGGTCGAACCAGGGCCATGCCAATCTCA